>JAEEGK010005149.1_pt1 | contig 31654 bp, 41 predicted proteins | sample 8958771 | NCBI WGS metagenome assembly JAEEGK01 (sample SAMN16246547, study PRJNA631951) | gut metagenome | biome: gut microbiome; feature: rumen; material: SC-attached | host: Bos | place: Iran: Karaj | collected 2018-10
TCAAAATTATCATTAATAGAAACTTCACACTTAGTTCCAGAGCAATTCTTCTTAATAACTCCTTTTGTATCTTCTAAAGTAAGTGAGATAACACTATCTACTCCTGTTTCTTTAGCTAAATCAAATGGTCTATTATCATAGTTATCTAGTATAACAAACATATCAGCAGTTACACCTTCAGATTGAATACCATATTGATACCAATATGTTTGAGTAACTTCTTGATTAGAATGAATAGACTTATACTTACAATCGATAACTACCTCACCTGAGCCGGAAACTGTTTTGTTATATTTTAAAACAACTGATCCACCAGCTGTTGGTTCACCTGATGATGGAACCATTGTATATGGTGATGATGCTAAATCTCCTTTGGAAACTTCACACTTGGGATTTTTATGCTCTTCATCAGCTGTTATTAAAGTCATTTGTTCATTAGGATTTAAATCATAAGCTTTAGTTACACCTACAAATCCTATTAAACTAAAAATTATAAATAATAAGTATTTTGTTATATTTTTCATACTCTCAACCTCGTTATTTTAAACTCATATTTTTACATCATATCATCATTATTATTTTATCATTATATATATATCTAACACAACTAAAAAAGCTTGATTTTTCTGGCTTTTATCGGACACTGTGTCATTTTTAAACATTAAAAAAAGACTCAGAATTGAGTCGTTTTTTCATTATCTTTTTTAGTCTTTTTTACTATGTAATATGTTGCTACAGCTCCACAAGCTACAAGTAAACCAACAACAAAATATTTAAAGTTTGATGATTTAGCTAAAATGTTCTTTGTATTATTTTTATACAATAAGTCATCAGCTGTTTGACCACCATTTTCTTTATAGCTAGCAATTTGTTCATAGAATTTATCACTATCTATATCAAATGTAATATATTCTTGGCACATATAGAAATCTTCTGCTCCATTACATGCTTCTAATTGAGAGAAGAAATTATATTTTGGAATAGTTACTCTAATAGTTCTAATAATTTCTCCATTACATGCTTCTGAGTATGAATAAACATCTATAATATACTCAGCAACAACACTTAATGCTGGTATTCTTATTGTTATAGATCCATCTGGTCCTATTTTTTGATAATCGAATGTTTCTGATTTAACTGTTACTTTTTCATTATTAGATCTAAAGTTTAAGAAAACATCACTAGTAACATTGTATATTTTAATATCTATAAATCTTTTAGAAAGAGATTCTTCGTTTCCATCAGTTACTTTCTTTTCTTCAGTTTGAACAGGAACATAGTTTACTCTAATAGCATTTGCTTTTTGTCTAATTACATTATCTTTTTCAACTGTACATCCAGTAATCTCTTCTTCTGCACGTACTGTTACGAAGCTAAAAGATAAAGCAATTATTAAAATAAACGTATATGTTAATATCCTTTTAATATTCTTCATAAAAACACCAACCTTATTTTCCTACATAATAATTTTATCATTTAATGAGCAAAACAACAATAATTTTTATTATTATAATAAAAAATAATATTTGTTATGCTATAATTAAGAAGGTGATGATATGAATAAGGATTTAATTGTTACATATTTAAATTCAGATAAGGTTCTTATCATTTGGGATAAGGAAAATGTAGCTACTAATTACGATATTATTGGTATGGATGGTTTATTTGTTAATAATGTAATTACTAGTACAGAAGATAATAGAATTGTTTTATCCTATGATGATATAAAAGATTATTTAAAAATTTGTGTTAAATATATTTCAAGAAATAAAGATGCTAAAAAAGAAATTGTTATTGGTTCATCTAATTATTGGGAAGTTCAAAAAGTTGAATATGAAAGTATCGATGTTAGATGTATAAAATCTTATCATGGTATTTCTATTTCTTTCCTTAATGAAAATATATTTGATAAATATTATGTATATGAAGTAAAAGATGATATTGATGAATTAATAATTGAAACTGAAGATTTCCAAACTACATCTAATAAATTTAAAGTTGGTAATAAGTATTATGTAGAAGCATATATGAAAGAAAATGATGTATATGTTTTAAAAGCTAAATCTGAAGTTTTTGAATGTGAATTATCAGAAATTAAAAAAGAATCTAAGATTAATGTATCTGTTGTTGTTCCTACATATAATGCTGAGTTATTCTTATCAAGAACGGTTGATTCTTTATTGTTATCTACTCTAAAAGGAATGGAAATCATTCTTGTTAATGATGGTTCTAAAGATAATTCAATAGATGTTATGAATTGGTATAAAAAGAACTATAAAGGAATTGTTAGTACCTATTCTCAAGAGAATCAAGGTTTATCATATGCAAGAAATGCTGGATTAGAATATGTTAAAGGTGAATATGTAGCATTCATGGATAGTGATGATATGGTTCATCCATTTATGTTTGAGAAGTTATTTAATCTAGCAAGCAAAAATAATTTAGATGCAGCAATTGGTAAGACTTTAATTAGAAGAGATATAAATGAACATGATATTTGTTTAAATGTTCAAAAGGATCCTGATAAAGAAGATTTAATATATACTTTTGAAGAAATGATTAAGGAAGACGAAAAGAAGTCTTGGGATAATATTTTCTTTGTTAGTCCATGTAATAAAATATTAAGAACATCTATTGTAAAAGCTCATCCTTTTCCTAAATTTAATCATTATGAAGATACTGCATTTACAATGACTGCATATAGTTATATTGATAAATTTGGTTTTAATAAGAAAGCTTATTATATGTGGGATAAGAGATTTAGAAAAACAGTTGGTACATATACAACAACTTATAGTGATGTAGGAAGTGTATTATTAAATATTAAGTTTGTTACTGCCCTATTTAATGTTCCTAAGAATGGTAATCCAGAAAGATTAAATTATTTAGCTTATTATGCTATAAGAGATATATTTAATTATTTAACTAAATCTAAATACGATTTATATGGTAATAAATTCGCTTGGGCTTATATTCAAGAAATACAAGATTTAAATAGAAAAATTGATTTATTGAATGATCCATATATTCAATATAATAAAGCAATATATTCATTCGTAGAAAAAGTACTAAAACGTAGACCGTTTTAGTACTTTTTATTTGTGTCTAATTACTTCAAATCTTTGAAGTTTTATTTCTTCATCATCTTTTATATTACCTTTTCTTTTGGCGATAGCTATTTGTTGTTTTACACTATCTATTCCATCAAGATTCGGTAACAATAAACCTCTTTTATATTCAGTACTTACTATAACACCATATTTTTTTACATCTAGTTCATCTTCACTTGTAATATCTTCTGGTTCTTTTAAAACATCAACATTGATATCTAAATATTTTAATTCGTCTTCAGTTATTGGATTAAAACGAGTATCATGGGTAGATGCACTTATTGCATTACTAATTATTTCATTAGCAATACATTTAGTAGTTGGCATTATAGTACCTATACATCCTCTTAATGTTCCAAGTTTATGAATAGATACAAAGACGCCAGCTTTATTATCTAATAATTCTTTTGGTAAGTTATCTGGTATATCAATAATGATGTTTTCTTTTATATATTTTTCAATTGTTAATCTAGCTAGATTAACATAGGCATCTGTGTTTTGATTCTTAATTATTTCTTCTTGTTCTTTTAAATATTTATCAAGAAAACATCTTTCTTTATTTTCTCCTTCAGGGTAGAACTTACATATTCCATATCCTACTCCAGTTACATCTTCATGAATTAAGAATTCTGGTTTAACAGCAATTCCATCTAAAGCTCCAGCCATGATAGTAAAAGAACGGTGTCCACATTCAGCTGCTTTATCTAAGAATACTTCATCATATTCTAATAATTCATTAAAGTTAGCATTAGACATAGTTTTGATAATCTTTTCATCATACTCTGGTCCTTCTGGAGCAAAGCCATAAGGCCCATATGTTTGTAGTTTATGAGATAAATCACCACTAGCTACAAAAACAACTTTTCTATTTAAATTATTAACAGCTGTTTGGATTATCTTGCCAAATTCATAATTATCCGCTAAAGGTAATGAAGATAAACCAACAACAACTATTTTCGTTTTAGGTAATTTCTTTCTTATAAAATATAATGGTACCATTGTTCCATGATCTAATGTTGTTTCTTTATTAATTCCACCTGCTGGGAAATTATTTTCTTCAGATAGATTAATAATTTCACTTATTAATTCTTCATCATATTCTTCTTCAAAGCTTACTTCAGAAGCACCAAAGTTAGAAAAGCTACCCTTTCCTATATGACCAGTTGATACATAAAAGTAATCTGAATAATATGGTGCATGAGGACTAGAAATAATAATTGTTTCAGGATTAAGATCTGCTATATTCTTAGCAATTTCTTCGTATGCTTCTTTAGTTGTTTCAATTTGTTTTTCTCCACCTCTACCTACTTCAGGTAGGATAAGTGGTGGATGAGGTACCATAAATGAAGCTATTATAGACATATTATTTCTCCTTTTTATTTTTTAAATATTCTACTAATTGTTTGTAACCTGTATCATTCCATAAAGAAAATCTTACTTCGTCTTTAAAACATCCTAGGGTTTTGGTTTGACCTTTGGGGATAAAGATAAAATCCCAAGCCCAACCATATTTACCGCTTTTTCTTTTAGCTATTTCTCCTTCTGTTATAGATGTAAATACTACTGGTTCTTTACCATATTCGCAATAAGCTAAAGCTTGAACAAATTTAGCCTTTCTATTTTCAACACCTTTCATTAATTTTAGAAGTCCATCTTCGCCAATAGTATCTGCTGCGTAATGTGTATAAGCAGCTGGGAATCCTTTTAAAGCATCAACCATTATTCCAGTATCGTTTTTTACAACGTTAGCTTTTAGTTGATCACTTGCCCATTTAGCAGAAAAGGCAGCTACTTCTTCAACTGTGTCTGCTTGAATTTCGATAGTGTCCATCTTTACGTTATCTACTTCTATACCTTCAGGTTCTAAAAACTGTTTGGCTAAAGCTACTTTAGCCCAGTTACCTGTTACTAATGTAATTTTCATATTATCACTCTCCTAATTTTTTTCTTAAAATTTCTATTTTTTCTTTATCTTCTTCATAATCAAAACGAGGTTTTACAAAGTTAGTTGAACCTCTTTTTTCGTAATCATAACGTGGTATTAATTGGACATGAAAATGATTCATTGGTCCATCACACATTGTACATAAATAAACGCTTTCACATTTATATACTTCTTTTAAGATATTCATTACTTTTTTGGCCAAGACAAAAATTTAACGACAAGTTTCATCGTCAATTTCCATCATGTCCTTAAAATGTTTTTTGACACTTATAGCAGTGTGCCCATTGGCACGAGGATTACCAACTAGAAAGCACTCATACTTTTCATCCTCATATATAATCTTGTCTTCATTGTTTCCAAATAAAACATAATTGTTCTCATGGTCGAAACAAGTTGGACAAATTCCTGAGTCAGTTAAATCAGCATTAGTTACTTTGCCTTCTTTAATGAGATTAATAATCTCTTCAGTTGATAATTCTTTTAAATTATTCATTTTCTTCTCCTATATCTTTTTGGAAATGTTGGTAGTCTGGACTAGACCAGTCACCACCCCAAGTAAATCCTCTTTGAATAAATAATTTATAACATAAATCTTCATGATCTATGTAATGTTCATTATAATGCTCTCTATCGGCATACTTAATTCCTTCTTTTGGATAGATATTAATCTCTTCATTATTATTAACAACATATGGGTTATATAATGGATTAATATCAACAGCTATACCATAAGAGTGCTTTGATAATCTATTTGTATTCATTATTGGTCTAAAATTAAAACATGAGGCATTGTTATCTGCCATAGAGGCATCATCATTAAAATCGTACTCATCGATTAATTTTATTTTTTCAATTTGGTATTTGTTTTCATACAACTCATGAAAAATGTAATCTAGGTCTTCAACTATTTGTTCATGACAAACTAGCTCGCCAATAGCGTGCTCATTGTTAAAATTAATGTAATCAACTTCTAGTTTAACTAGATGTTCAACAATGTTTTCAAAGCGTTCATCATGAAATTTGGCAAGTAAAAAATCTTTATACTCACGACTTAGTTTTTCAACTTTGTTCATACAATCGCCTCCTAATTAAATTATAGCACGAAAAAAAGAAGATTATTCATCTTCTTTTATTCGTTAGTTTTATTTCTTTCTTTATTTAACTTATGCCAATTAATTAATCCAATAACAGCCATGATTAAGTAAATTGTCTTTTTAGTTAAATAAACTGGATCGAAATGAACGATGTACATTGCTACAGCAATAACGTCTGTAATAATCCACCATACATATTGTTCTTTGAATCTAAACATTTCTAAGATAACTGCGATAATACCAATACTTAATGTGAAGGCATCTAACCAAGCTACGTTACCTCCGATTCTAACTAAGATTGCATGATAACCAATTCCACCAAGAACGATTGCTAATGTTACTAAGATGTTTTGAACAACTGTTAATTTTTTAGATTTTGTTTTTTCTAAAAGTTTTTCATCTCTATGTCTTGCCCAGATATACCAAGAAATGAAGTTAATTGGTAAGTAGAATAGTACTTCTAAAGCAAATGTACCAAATATTCTGTGATACCATAGGAAGATAGCATAAACGATTGTATTTACTGTTGCAAAAACGAAATTTGAAATGTTAGCTTTAGCACAGAAGAAGACACATAAGACACCACATATAGCACTAATAAAGTTAATAATTGTTAACCATAAAGGATTTGTACTGTTTTCTGGATTAACAATAGCTTGAACTACTGCTAAGGCAGCAATAACGATCATGATAATAATCATTATTATTTCATACCATTTTAAGTCTTTAAAACTTTTTTTCATATTTTCTAATTTTATTTTATTTGTTATTTTTTTTATATTACCCATAATTCTCTCTCCTTTTCATTTTCCATATTTCTTATTTGGGTTCCACTTATTGGATATTTAATTCTTTTATAATCAACTATACGATGTTCTGCTTCAGGATAAGCTCTCTTAAAGTAAGGTCCATAAGATGGTTCTGAACTATAAACTGCGTTTAGTTCAGGCCCTAAGACATTTCTTACTAATGGAGTTTCTGCATCCCAATCTTCTTCTCCGTTTGGTAAACGACAATTTGTAACATCTATTAGTGTTGGTATTGCGTTATCATATTTTTTACATATTTTCTTCATATGTTTTATTCGATCTTTAACTGATAGGTATTCTTCTTTATTGTTTTTTAAAATGTTTAATTCATCGGCTCCCCCATAGAATAAAATTACATATACTTTTTCGCATTCTTTACAAGCTGTTTCGATACAGTAATTATGTCCTTTGTGTAGTGGCATGAATTTTCCACCATACATTCCGATTTTATACTTTTTCATATAATCACTCTTTTTCTTTTTGTTCTCCTACTTGAATTTTTCGATGATTTCATATTTCATCTCCTCACTTCTTAACAAAATGTTAATATCAACCTTTAAAAAAAATAATGCATTATATTTGATTTGATATTATCTCCTCTTGTTATTAACATTATATTAATAACAGATAGATTTGTCAAGTACTTTTTAACAAAAAATTAAAAAGATTTAAAAATAATAAAAAAAGTAGATTACTCTACTCTTTTAAAACTCCTATTTCTTTGAAGAATTCATCGACATATTTTATGGCTTCATCGAAGTATTCATCATCAAATCCATGCCCTGCTCCTTCGATTTTATATACCTTACTATTTTTATATATTTCATGTAATTTATCTGATTCGCTTGGATTAACTAATGGATCTTCTGTTCCATGAATCATTATAATAGGATGTTCATCATTTGCTATTTCTTTATATACATCTAAATCCCATACATCAGTAAAATAGTTCTTACCTACTGTTATATTAGAATTCATAGGTATTTCTTCAGGTATGTCTTTGGTATTACTATACCAACGTTTAATGGCACTAGGTAATGATGTTGCTGGATATAAAAGGACAGCTCCTTTTATTTCTTCATGTTTAGCAGAAATTAATGCAGATACTGCTCCACCTTGACTAGAACCCATTAGAATTATATTGTCGGTATCGACAAATTCCCATTTTTTAACTTCTTTTAGAACTGTTTCAACATCATCCATTTCTGTGATAATAGACATTTCTGTAGATTTACCATCACTTTTACTACGATTAGATCCACCTCTAAAATCAATACATACAGAAGCAATACCTTCTTTAGCTAAATGGTCAGCATAATCCCCACAAGCACGATAAGTTGCTCCTAGTCCATGCGAATATATAACTAGAGGAACTTTACCCTTTTTATTTGGTTTATATAACATGGCATATATGCCTTGATCTTGTTCGTTTTTAAATGTTAATTCTGTTTTAGTATATCCACCAATTATTTCTTTACTTTTAAAGATAGTAAAACCTATTATAACTAGTATTACTACTACTATTAAACTTATGATTATTTTCTTTTTCATAAATCTCTTCCTTACTTTTTTGACATTTATATTATATCATACAAGTCATTGATTAATTAACAACAAATCTTTATAATATTTATAGGTGATTTTATGAGAAAAAAAATAGCTTTTTTGTTTTTAATATTAGCTTTTATCACAGCTTGCTCATGTAGTAAAAAAAGCAATAAAGATGTAGTTGATGATAAATATTATGAAAACTTTGATCCATATGAAGAAAAAAATGTTTATGAATTAGATGATTCAATAGTTTATAAACAAGATGATGTTCATTATGGAAGAATAGATGAAGATGTAAAATACTATTCTAAAATTGCTGGTGATTATAAAACATGTAATGTAGTATTACCATATGGTTATGATGAAAATACTAAGTATCCAGTTATGTATTTTATTCATGGATGGGGAGCTTCTTACAAAGATCATTTTAGTGAGGAATCATATTTACATTTGTTACATGGCAATATGATTGCTAAAAATTTAGCAGTTCCAATGATTGTTGTGGCAGTAGATATGTATACTGGTAAGCAAGCAGAAAGAGATAAAAAATCTGATGAAGCTTTAAGATTTTTATATGATAATGTTGTAGATGATATTGCTTTGGATTTAATGCCATATATCGAAGAACACTATTCTGTTAAAACAGGTCGAGAAAATAATGCTATTATTGGCGTATCTCAAGGTGGAGCTGAATCTTTAATTACTGGTTTTAAATATTTAGATAAGTTTGGTTATATTGCTGGTATTGCTCCAGATACTGGAGTTATTCCTACAGAATGGTATAAAGGAACTTTCTGGAATACTCCTTATTTCGAAGAGTTCCCTATGCCAACAGAAGAAAACATGCCAATATATTTATATATGGCAGTTGGTAGTGATGATCCATGGAATGTAGATTGTACATTATATTATAGTGAAGTTTTAAATAAGATGGGTGTTAAAAACCAAACTGATTTAGTTGAAGGCTTTGGACACGATGCTGGTTTCTGGCGACTTGGTGTATATAACTTCATGCATAAAATATTTAGATAAAAAAAGTTCTCAATGAGAACTTTTTATTTTTCTAAATCTTTAAGATTATTATAGACTTTATCAACTTTTTGTTTTTCGCCTTCAATACCAATTACACACATTACTGGTGAAGTATAATCATCTATTTCTAGTTTTACTCCACTCTTTTTATATACATATCTTATTCGATCATTATTAGCTGATTGATAAAAGTTTAAAACGTTTAAGAATGATTCTACTTCTTTGATGTTATCTTCAGTAATAATAAATGGAAGTGATTCTTGTGATATTTTTAAAGCTTCATTTCTGGTACCAATATTTTTACAATCGAAGACAATCTCTTTTTTACCATCTTTGATTGAAGTAGTTATTCTAGCAATGATATCTTTACTATATCTGTTTTCATATACTTTTCTATTTTGTTCAACTTTTTCAATTAATTTGTATTTATTCTTTTCACAATACTCAATATATGGTTTTACTGATTTCGCTTTAATACTATATTCATATTCTTCCATTATTCATTATCTCCTTCATCAAATAAATTATGTTGCATTCTCTCGGGATTATCTAAATACATTTTATATAGTTTATAAATATCTGTATCTTTATATTCTATTTCTTTAAAGTTATTATTTAAATCTAAAATTGTTCCATCACGATAACTAATTAGAATTGGTGAATGAGTAGCAATTATAAATTGTGATCCTTCTTTTGCTAATTCATCTATCATACAAAGTAATGATAATTGTCTTTGAGGAGATAATGCCGCTTCTGGTTCATCTAAAATATATAATCCATGGTCAGTAAATCTATTTTGAACTAATTTTAGAAATGATTCGCCATGAGAACATTCGTGTAGATTACCACCATAAGAATTATATAATGTATAAAAACTATCTTCCTCTACTAATCTTTCGACTTCAGTAGAAAAATTATAAAAACTTTCTGCTCTTAAAAAGAATTTAGTCTTTGGATGATTATAGGTAGCAATAGTTAAATATTTAGACAAAATAGATGTAGTGTTTTTAGTACTATAAGTAAAATTCTCAGTACCTCCTTCTGAAGGTAATCCTAAAGAAACAGCAATAGCTTCTATAAAGGTTGATTTACCTATTCCATTTTCACCAACAAAGAATGTTACTGGTGTTTTAAATTCTAATTCTTCAAAGTTTTTAACTATTTCTATATTAAAAGGATATATATCAAAATTTTCTATTTCTTCTTTATTTAAAGATATTTTTTTAATAATTAAATCTTTTTTTAAAGACATATTACCATCTCTTTTTGCTTTGATATTTCAATTATATCATAAAAAAACCAAGGTTATTCTTGGTTTTCTCTTTCTTCTATATCGTATGTGTTATTTCCAATTTCTATATCGTAAATCTTTTTTTCATTATTTGGTGATTCTAAAATAATTTCTGTTTTTCCAGTTCTAGTGAATTTAGCATTTACACAGTATAAAATTTCTTGTTCACCATCTTCTAAGTCAAATTCGTGTTTAATAATTGATACTTCTCCATATTTTTCATCACCTAAAGATACTTTATATGTATCATCAAATGGATTTTCTTCTTTAGAACATAATGGTTGTGTTTCATAGTAAGGTTTATCAATTATTGGTAATACAACCATAATAATTGATGCTAATATACCAAGTGTAGCTCCACCTATTCTAGCGAATTTATTTTTAAATATATAGATAGGAAAAAATATTAAGCATATTATACAGAAAGCTAAACTTAGCATGTGATGTGGGAATGAATAAATTAGTCCACTAGTGAAAACTGCTACATCGTCTGTAAGAAGAGCCATCATCGGTAGTAAGATAATTAATCCCCACCATTTGTCTTTTTTCATATAATAACCGATAAATCCCATTGGTAATGTAAGCAAAGTCCAAATAAACCAAGGTTTATAATAAACAAATATTCCCCATCCCATATCATTAAATGGTACTTCTACTAAATATATAAGTGGTTGACTTATAAGAAAGAAGACAAAACATTTTAATGCTGAATCTAAGTTACTCTTAGCATTCATAATAATTAATATTCCAAATAAAATCCATAAATCAAAGTAAATTGCTGGATCTCTAAATGAGGTATCAAATAAAGCTGGTACACTATTTAATAAACCAATAACTATACCAATTACAATGGCATAAATAATTATTTTTTTCCAAGTTAATTCTAATTCTCCAAATATATTTTTCATAAAATCCTCCTAATTATAAGAATCTAAAACATAACAATGCTATTAAGATTAATAAATAACATGATAATTTAATTATAGCAAATTTACTTATTTTTCCATATAGTTTGTATCCTACTGAACAAATTGAAAAAATAGTAAATATTAATATGTAATAGAACCAAATATCAGTATTAATTATTAATACTGGAACAAGTCCTTGAAAGATACCTACTATAATAGTAACTATTCCCATCTTTTTTGCAAAGGAATCGGTATCTTTTATTTTTTTCATAAATTTATCAGATAATTCTACAGGATTAAGTTTTCTTTTCCCCGTTGCATACATTATACCAGTTACGATACTAAAAATACATAATAATCCATAAAAGAAATTACTTAGTATTAATAATACTAACACAAAATCCATAAATATCACCTCACCATATAAAAGGTATCATTTTATATTTTACTCTATTTTGATACTCTTTGTAACCCTTTAAATCTCTTTCTAATACTTCTTCTTCATTTTTTATTCTTTTAGCAATAATAAATGGATATATTAAAAAGATTAGAAAAGATATTATTGAACCTAGGATTAAAGGCATCGATAAGAAAAGAACAATAGTTGCTGCATACATAGGATGTCTTACTATTCCATAAAGACCAGTATCTACTAGTTTTTGATCTTTTTCTACTTCAATAGTACGAAGTAAATAAGCGTTTTCTCTTAATACTTCTGCATACATTAGATATGATAGTAAGAAAAGAATAGAACCTATTATAACTACTATATTAGGTAGAATAATCCATTCATATCTATAGTTTAAACCAGCAATAATAAAACCTGCTAAAAACATTAAACCACTAAGAGCTATTACTTCTTTTTGTTCCATTTCTTTTTCTTTAGCATTTAATCTTCTTCTTAGTAATTCAGGATTTTTAACCATCATAACTATTCCTGCTATAAACATTGGAATAAATAGCAAACCCATAAATAACCAGCCATTATAATAATCAAATGAACCGGCTGGTAAAAATAATAATAAACCTACTAAAATAATTCCCATAACTATTTTAGTTATGGCAGATATAAATAATTTTGTATTCATTAAATCATTTCTTTCATTTCAACTATTAAGTCTTTATATTCTTCATTCATATTCCAAATAGCATCTTCACTTAAAACACCTGCTTTGATTTTAGGTATTTTACCTTGTTCATATGCTTCTTTATCTTTAAACCAATTTTTACTTCCATAGTATTTATTAAGTAAAGCTAAATCTTTTTGGATAAATTTCATGTTAGATAGAGCTTCTTCCATCTGTTTTATACAATTATTAATTCTATCTAATCTTTCTTCATTTTTTGTAATTCTTTCAATCATGTTATCACCTATAAAACAATTGCAATTATTAAACTAGCTAATAAACAAATTATTAAAGCTAGTAATTCACCAATAAAAAATCCTTTTATATGAAACAAATAATTATGATATTCATCTACCATATCTTCAGTACCTTTAAATACAAAGTAAGGATCATGGCAGAACCAAATGATATCTAAAACTATTACATCCCAAAGATTAACCACTGTCCATAAAATAAAACCATTTAGAAAAGAATCTAGGAAAGTAGTACAACCATTAACATATCTTAATAATACACACATAATTATTAGAAATATAATTGATGCACATATCTTAGCACTTATTTTATTCTTTTCAGTTGGTATTTTATTTTTATATTCTTTTAATCCTTTAACTCTTTCTTGAATTTTTGGTGGATAATTATATAATGTTTTAATTGGTTCTCTGGACATTATATAAACCATTAAAGTAAATAATAAACATAATACAATGCATTCAATAGCTAGTGTCATTTAATCACCTACTTAAAAATATTCTTTTACTTTATCTTTAGTAGATTCCCATACTTTTTTTAAACTAGGATATGATAATTTATCATAAACTTCATTAAAAGGAATCCAAAATGTTGGATGAGTATCACCTGATGAATTATCAGATGGACCAGTATCTTTAGCTAGATAGTAATACATGATTACATCTTCGCCACTTGGTGTAATATAAGTTTCAGTATAAATTGGTTCAGTAATTAATATTTCACATTCTCTTTTAGTTTCTTCAGCAGTTTCTCTAACAGCACATTCTAAAAGAGATTCACCTTCTTCTAAATGTCCTTTAGGAAAAGAATATTCATCTTTTTTACGTAATACTAAAGCAATAGTTTGATCTTTAATATTAACTAATATACATCCAGCTTTTTGTACTTTACTCATAAATACCTCCTATTTTTCTTTTACATAAAGTATATCTTCACCATCTAAACTAATTATTCTATTTAATTTACCATCTTCATATTTATAAAAATCATATGGATCTATCCAATTAACATTTAATTCAACAGTTACGTAATAAGCTTTTTCAGTTTGGTTAATTCTTACTCTTAATAAATCATGTTCTAATTTAGATATTTCTTCGATAATAGCTAATAAAGTATCATCTGGTTCTACTTCATTTTCAAATTGATCTTCTATATGACATGTTTGTAGTGTTAAATTATTTAATACTTTATTTTTATCACGATCAATATAAGCTTCAAAACAACCTACTGGATAATAAATATTTTCATAATCATAATCAAAGCGAGGTACTTCTCTTTTACCTCCACGATCATTAATTTCATAAAACTTAGTATGTCCGTCACTAGATGCTACAACATAAAGTGAATTTGTATAATCATTTAGATAAACAAATTCATATATTAGTATACCAGTAATAAATAGAATTATTATTAGAGATATACATAATAGAAATATCTTTTTCATGTTATAACTCCCTCTTTTTTATTATAACATAATAAAAGCAGATATTAATCTGCTATATCGATATTTCCTTCAGAGAAATTTTTAAGAATATTAATAAGTTGAATCTTCTCGGCTGCTTGTACTTTAGCTGATACATCTTCTGGTGTATCTTTTTTTAGTACTCTTACTTTAGTTTGAGCTATTATTTTACCTTTATCATATTCTTCATTAACAAAGTGAAGAGTTGCTCCAGTTACTTTTTCGTGATTTTCAACGACTGCACGATGAACATTCATACCATACATTCCTTTACCACCAAATTTAGGTAGTAAAGCCGGATGGGTATTAATAATAGTTAATTCTTTGATTGCTTTTAATGGTATTAGTTTTAAGTAACCAGCTAAGATTACTAGATCAACATCCGCTTCTTTTAATACTTCGTATAATTCATTTTCATCTTTATAATCTTTTAGCACATAATTTTTTATTTTAGCTTCTTTTGCTCTTGTAAGTGCATATGCATCTTCAGTATTAGATATTACTATATTAATTTTAGAATCTAATTCTTTATTTTTAATAGCATCGATAATAGCTTGTAGAGTTGTTCCATTACCAGATGCTAGAACTGCTAATTTTTTTAGTTTCTTTTTCATATTATCACCAAGTTTATTATAGCATAAAAAAATCGAGTAATAACTCGATTCCTTTGACTATTTTAAAATTAATTTTGCAATAAATATTACGATGCAAGCACCTACTACTGAAACAACAATTGTTCCTAGTATTCCACCAAAAGATATTCCAAGTAGGTTAAATACAAAGCCACCTACAAATCCACCGACAATACCTAAAATAGCATGTTTAATGAATCCTCCAGAAGTATGCATTATACCTCCAGCAATCCATCCTGATATTGCTCCAATTACGATAGATACTAGAATACTTACCCAATCCATTCTAATCCCTCCTATTAGCTTTATTATACTAATATGTTATTCACAATTCAATTATTTTTTGTCATTTATATTTCTATGCAGCTCTTCTATTATTCTTAGTTTTAACTAATTGTTTAGGCATTTCTCTAGCCATTTGATAGTTTTTATAACTTTCGTCATCAGTTACTTCTTTTATTGGTTTAATAAATGAAGGCATTTTTATTTCTTCATCTTCACTACTTAGTTCAATTTCCATAATAGCTTGTTTATCCCAATCAGGATATGTATCTATTTCAAAGTATTGATTATTTTCTGATAAACAATATCTTGTTTTATGAATTGGATGTAACTTAGTATCTGCTTCCATAAGTAATTTAAAGTATTCGTCTTGAGAAAGCTTTCTTTCAGTTTCAATTCTTTTAATAGGTGTAATATTTCTTTTTTCAGTTAGATAATACATGTAATCATTTTCGATACCTCTAGCTCTTACTCTTCTTTCAACACCTTCAACGCTTTTTAAATATGTTTGTACTATATCTACTTTAGTACAATTAGGCATTGCTTCCAATTCTTTTATTTTAGGATAATAAATCAAGAATTTTCTTTCTATTTCTAATGGTTCTGGTTCTCCTAAGAAGGAAGCAATTTCTTTGATTAATCTTTCTAGTTTTTGTTCAAAATCTGTACTATTATCTATTATTCTTAGATGAGGATGACCTGTCCAAGAAGCTATTAATTTATCATCTAGTTCACGAGCTTTTTCTGGAGTTTCAGTTCTAGCAGCATTATTAGATAAGGTATATACTTCTTCTTTTCCTTTAGCTGCTGTTACTAAATGGAAGACAGCATCATAGGAATCTCTTTCTTTAGTTTCGTTTGTACCTAGTTCTTTTAATAATCTATTAAATTCAGCTTTAGTCATATAAGCTTTGTTATCTAAAGCTCCACGATCACAAACAATTAATATTTTATTATTTTTCATTGTTCTAGCTGCTTCTTCAATTAATTTTTCTTTTATTTTTTGTAGTTGCATTTGGCATTTTTGATAATCATAGTTAGTTCCACAAGTCCATGGTGCTACTCCGTTAGGTATAAGTTCAGTAGCAGTTTCTGGAACGAAGATTACAGAGTAACCTCTTTGAGAAAAGTAATTATTAATCCAAGTTAGCGCAGTTGTTTTACCAGCACATGGACCTCCAGTTAAGACTATTTTACTTACTTTTATTTCTTTTTTAGAAGCTCCACCATTTATTAGTTCTTCTAATGGAACATTATATAAGGCAGCAAGTAGTTTTAGCTTTTCTAAATCAGGTTGGGACTTACCAGTCTCCCATTTAGATACAGCTTTGTCACTTACATTAAGTTGATAAGCAACAAATCTTTGTGTTAGATCATTATCTTTTCTTAAACGATAAAGAAAATTTCCAAATTCAATATTTTTCATATTTATCCTCCCTACAACTACATTATAAAGTAGATAATTCTACTTGTTACCATCTTTTACTCTACTATCGGTAGAACTTTTTACAAGTTTTTATTATACAAGAAATGGTTTTCTATCACAATAAAAAGAAGTCATAGACTTCTTTTATTTTAAATCTTCTTCATCAAATGGATATGGACATAAGTCTTTAAGTAAGTATTTTTTTACTTCACCTTTTCCAGAATAGAAATATACTGGAGCATCTTTATCAAAGAATTCACTCATTACTTGACGACAACCAAAACAACTTGTACTAGGTCGATCGCTGTCTGCACACATACAATGCATTTCTTTGAAATCACCTTTTTTATATCCAATACTGATAGCACTTAGAATAGCACTTCTTTCAGAGCAGATAGATGAACCATAAGCAGCATTTTCAACATTTACACCAGGTATTTCTCTACCATCTTTCATAACTAGAATTGTAGCTACGCGAAAATGTGAATATGGACTGTAAGAATTTTTAGCTAGTTCTTGTAATTTTTCTACCATAGTAATCTCCTACTCAACTGATTCTAAAGCTAGTTCCATCATTTGACGGAAACTATTTTGTCTTTCTTCTGGAGTTGTTTCTTCATGAGTAACTAAGTTATCAGAAATTGTTAAAATACATGCAGCCTTTTTTCCTAATACATTAGCATTATGGAATAAAGCAAATGATTCCATTTCTACACAAGCACAACCATATTTTTCATTTAATTCTCTAAAGTTATCTTTTTCTTTATAAAAGATATCACTACTATGAATATTTTCAAAATGAACAGTTATTCCTAATCTCTTAGCAGTTTCTTTAATATGGTTATTTAATTCTTCACTACCATGAAGAATATTTCTTTCTTCACCATTTTGATTTTTAGCAAATGATGATTCACTATAAGCACCATCTGCTAATACAATATCATATAGATTTAGTTTATCTGTATAAGCACCTGCTGAACCTACTCTTATAATTGTATCTACATCATAGAATTTATATAATTCATATGAATATATTCCGATACTTGGCATTCCCATTCCTGATGCCATTACTGTTACTTTTTTACCTTTGTATGTTCCAGTATAAGCATATATATTTCGTACAGAACTTACTAATTTGTAATCTTCTAAAAAGTTTTCAGCAATATATTTTGCTCTTAATGGATCTCCAGGCATTAATACTGTCTTAGCAATATCTCCTTTATTTGCTTCATTATGTGGTGTCATATAATACCTCCTTTATATAATCACATATTTATTATATCAAAAAAAAGACTAATTATTTTAGTCTTTTTTAAAATGATAATGGACTTTTTACTTCAGTTGCTTTACGTTGTTTTTCTGCAAATGCTACTCTAGCAATTATACCTTCTTTAGTTAAGTTAGTATTATCAGTAACTAAGTCAAAACCTGATATATAAACTCTTTGACATGGTCTACCAACATAATCATAAGCAGCTATAATTGTTTTAATACCATTTTCAATATTATGAACATCAACATTGAAACGTTGTTTAGAATCACCTATTTCAGCAACTAAAACACAACTTTCAATATGTCCTTTTTTGTAATTAACTGTCATTTTTATTTCCCCTTCTTTAATGTTAAAGCTAAAGCTGTAGCTCTTACTCTTCCGTCGGCTTCAAGTCTTTCTTTTTTTGTTCCATATCTTATCCCTTGTCTTTTTGAGTAATCACCAACCATTGGTTTATCATGATATTCTAATAAAAACCATTGCTCTCTTTCACAATCGTAAATATAATCAAATCCACATAGAATTCCCAATTGATCTTTATATTCTTTATGAACTTCTTGTGTAGCTTTAATAAGTTTTTGAAAAGCTTCAGAATTAATATCATGACTTTCTAATAATAATCTTTCGATGTTTGGATATTTGTTTTCTCCTAATAATATATTACTTCCATCTCTCACAGTGTTTGATACTATTGAAGGTGTTGATAATGGATATATTTTAGTAAGTAAGTATCCTAACATTGAAGTGTTGTCTCTTAATTCTGTAGGTTTTTTATATTTTAAGGCACCATATAGCATTTCATCTGATGGAGTTGTAAGTAATCTTACTGTAGTATTATATTTTGATGGTGTTGGTATATATTCTTGTACACTAAAGTTGTTATTTAAATAATTATCATAGTTTATTAAACGTTCTAAATCATCAGGATTATAAGGTGTTAAGAAGAATAAATTTCTATTTAATAAAAACTCACAAGTATTTATTAAGTTTTCATAATCTTCTTCTGTTTGAATTAAGAATTTTTCTTTACCACCATTAAATGTTTCATTTTTTAAAACGAAAGGGACTTTATATTTATGTTCTTTTAAGTCTTTTACATAAAACTTAATAGTTTTTGGTTTGGTAATTCCATTTTTAGCTAGTGATGATTGAATACTAGTATCTAAAGCTCTTATATACTCTTCTGATGTTTTATAACCAAATGCTTGTCTAGCTCCTGTAAGATATATTGTTGATTCGTCTGTATCTAATACATGATCAACTATTCTATATCCTTTAGCTATTAAACTTACATATAGTCTTTGGTCTGTTTCATTTCTTAAATAGATTGATTGACCATTAGAATATGGTAATTCATCATACGTAATAATTCTTTCCATAATAAAAACCCCCTTTTTCCTACTACTTAATTATACTTTTAATATTTAAAAATGACAAATTTTGCTATAAAAAAAGACTATTGTTTTTTAGTCTTTTCTTCTTCTAAAGCTTTTTGAATAACACCTTTTATATATTCATCTTTACCATAAGTATAACTATGACGGTCATCTTTATACTTTTTATATAATTCTATTTTTAAATCTTCATAACGTTTTCTTTCATCTTCATGAGCATTTAAATAGTCTCTAAACATTATAGAAGTGATACCATTCATATCTCCTGTTTGATAAACATGAATGAAAGCTTTTACTTTACCATCTTCTTCTTTACGAATAAGATAGTCGCCACCCATAGTTGGTTCTTTTTTAACAGTATATGTTGCTCCTTCGACTTCTTCTTCAGTGTATTTTTTAAATTCATCTAAATCATCTGTTTGAATAAGTATATCAATTATTGGTTTAGATTTAATACCGATTATAGCAGTACTACCAACATGATCTATTTGAGCTATTCTTCTTTTATAAATATCTAATAGATTATCTCTTTCAATACGATATATCTTACCGTAGTCATCACGATAATCCATTAATTCTAAAACACCTTTTTTTAATCCTGCATTTTCCATATTAGCCTCTTAAATTTTCTAAAGCTTCTTTATTATTGCTTGTAATCATCGCTAATTTTTCACAGGTGTTCAATTTTTTACAACTACCACATGTTTCGACTTCTTTTTTCATAGCACATTGTCTAATAGGACATATTGAATCGCAATATGGAGTTTTTACTCCTTCGATTCGACAACCAGTACAATTAATCATATCTGGAGTTATTTCAGTACCATTTAATTCTGACCATTCTTTAGCAACTTTTTCACGTAATAATTGATCATCGTTAATAGTAGCTATTCTAGCTTCACAAGTTTCACAGTTTAAACCACAATAAGCAATGTATTCATTCATAGTATTACTCCATTCTTCCAATTATTCTGTTAGCAACCTCAAGTACTTTATTATTTTTATTATATTTTGTTAATGTAACAATTATTTTCTTTAATTCTTTTTGATCTTCTTTTGAGAATGTTGATAGTTTATCTTCTATACAAAGTAGTAATCGATAAATAGATGTATCTTCTTCTGATTCTAATACTTCTTGAATCATGATTATACCATCTTCAACAAGTGATTTTTCTAAATAACCATATTTATTTGAAAACTCTTTTATTTCTTCAATACTTTTTATTTCATTCTTTTTGAAATGAGTACAAGATAGAATTAAACTTTCTTCTTTAATTCCATATAATACTTCATTAGTTTCTAAATCATTATAGGAACATACTCCTTCAATAGTATTTCCTTCATTATCTATTATTCTTACTAGTTTGTTATCATACACTTTTAAATCCATTTTTATCCTCCTACAACTTGTTTTCTAGTTTAGTTAGTAAATCATTTATATCAGAGTATTCTATTAATTCTAAATGATTATTTCCACCTATCATAGCACTTATCTTTATATCCTTATCATACACACATATTATTCTTTTACCTAAAGATTCGGCATATGATATTTCATATCCTACACCAAGTGATGGTGTTGATACTTCTGCTACTAATATATCACATTCTTTAATCCATTCAATATCTCTAGTATATCTTTCTTCTAGAGTTATATTTTTTTCTAATTCAAAGACATTAGGATTAGCAACATGTTTATCAAGGACTTCTCCATGATTATTTAATAATTCATTTATTTTGATAAAAACATCTAGTTTTTCTCTTCCACCTCTAATGGCTCCCGCAAAATAAAATTTCATTAAATCACCCCTATTTTATTTTTAAACTTTTTAAATATTCTTTTTGTTCTAGTGTAATGCGATAGCTTTCAATAGCTTTTTGAATTGTTTTATTATGTGTCCATGTATCTAATTTTTTATTTTCGATATATGGTAATGTTTTTTCATATTGTTTAGCTAATGCTGTTGCAAAATACCAAGATATCATCATATTAACATAGTATTCTTTAGATTTAATTTTTGAAACCATTTGTAAGTATTCTGGTTTAAAGTTATCGTCTAAGTAATATTGCATAAGCATGCCAATACCAAAACGAATAGTATAGGTTTCTTTAGAGTTCATCCATATTTTGATTTCTTCTATTAATTTATCAGTATGTTTTTTAAATATCTTAGGAGACATTTGATCACAAGTAGCCCAATTATCAACATATGGTAAGAATTCATTAATGTAATTAAGACATTCATCATAATCTTTTATTTCAGAAATAATAAAAGCATGCAATTGATTTTCATCAAAATATTGATGTGGTAGTTCTTTTAAGAATTCTTTATAACTATTTTCTTTTACTATTCTTTTAGCTAGATTTCTTAAGTCTGGTGTTCTTACACCAATAAAGGTATCAGGACTAGCTGTTGGTATTAATTTAGTTTGAAATTCACCATACTTTTTATCTTGTAATTTAAATAGTTCGTCTCTTATTTTATTCATTCCTATCACCTTTATTTATTTATATTTTTTCCACATAATTTATCAGGACAGTTATAACATTTTAAAGCATTATTAGTATCTTCGATAAACCTTTCAGGATGTTTATAACAAGCTACTTCCCAAACAGCTACAACTACTAATGATGTAATTACTAAAGTATATGTCCAAATACCAGGGATAGCTATTAATGGAGAAAACATCATAGCATGATCCCAGTTAAAGATACGACATGTAGTACAACATTTATTATGCATAAAGTAAGTTTTAAATGGACACCAACCAATTATACAAATTACATCACATACGTAAAAGAATGTAGAAATAATGACAACTACTTGAAATGGTATTATTTTGGTTAAATATAGAATATCAATAATAGCTATAAATAGTATCCAAACTACAGCTACAGATATACTTCCATTATTTAATTCTTTCATCATCTTTCTAATATGTTTTTTATTATGTTGAAGTAATGGTTTTTTAAATCTTTCTTCACGATATTTTTGAGAACCTAGTGGCCAATATTTAGGAACACTTAATAACTGAAGAATCATATCATACATCCAAATAAACCAAATTATATGCAATGGTGAAAACATTTTAAAGAAATTGAATCCTTTAGCAACTATGAAAGTTTGTGGATACAATATATAAAGACCTATTACTATTAATAAGATTGTAATACGAATAATAAGACGTTTTACGTACAACTTATAGAAGTATGATTTATTCTTCATAGTTATTCTCCTTTCAAATATTATCTATTTTTTCTAAAAACTCATTAGTAAATTTATACCATTTATAAAGAGCTTTTTTCTTGTCTTTAAATTTTTGTAATTCTTCTTCTGTATAATTTTTATTATTATTTTTATATCTTTCGATAGTTCTTAAGTAACATGTATCAATACATGTTCTAATAACTATTAATGTACCTTTTAAAATATTAATATCTTTTACGCAATGGAATTGAGCACAATCAATTACTATTGTTTTATCATATTTCTTACAGTAATTAATTATTTCATTATATATTAAATCAAAGTCATCACCACAGTTTGGTAATTCTTGATATTTATTTCTAAAGTGTTCTCCTAATTCCTTATTGATTCCTTTAGCGTTATTAAATCTATTTTCAGATAATATTTCATCAGTATCAACAACTAAATATTCATCACTATTATAGTGTTCATTAGCATATGTTGTTTTACCAGAACCACTTTGACCTGTTAGATTTATTATTCTATCATCTGTTAGTTTTTTTGTATATGGTTCTTTATCAACATATAAACTTATATCAACAGGACTTTGAATTTCTTTTAAGATATTATAGATTTCTTGAGTACTTTCATATGCTAGATTTTTTTCTCCAGCATAGTTAGTAAATTCTTCTAATATTTCATCTACATTATTTAAACTAACTTTATCCTTAATAATATATTTAGATATTTCTACTCTATTTTTCCATATTAAAGTTAATAAACATTGAGCAATTATTTTATTTGATAAAGTTGTATTTTTATATAATTCTAAAACAAGTTCATCAGTAATCTTTCGAGGATTTGTAACAATTATCTTATTTGATCTATAAATCCCCTTTTCTTTATCAACATGAATAACTTCTGCATCTTCAGGAATAATTACGTCATAAATAGTATCTCCACGATGTAACCATCTTAGGATTTTATCTTCTGTTCCGAAATTAAAACCACCCATTTCTTCTGGGTCTTGGCTGTTGGGATTCCATTTTTTAGCAATATTTACTTCATCTAGTTTATATTTAAATCCACCAGCATTTGATTTTAATCCGTCCATTACTCTTACATATTTAGTCATGATTATCTCCTTTCTAGAATTATAAAATTATTTTTTATTTAAATATTGTTGATAAGCATCAATTAAATCTGAATCCATTAGATTATCAGGAACTTCATTTATAGCAAAAAACTTTAATCTTTTTGTTTCAGTATCACCTTTTAGATTTTTAGTGTCACTCATAAAGACGTCTGCTAAGTATAAAGATGTATTGTTATATACTATATCTCCATTAGGATAGCTGTTTTTTCTTTTTTCTCCTGATAAGGTATCAATTAATATTATTTCCTTAGGATCTAACTTAATTCCTGTTTCTTCATATGCTTCTCGAACAGCAGTATTTCTTAAGTCTTCTCCTAAATCTTGACAGCCTCCAGGTAATCCCCATTTATTTCTATCAGTTCTCTCTTGTAAAAGAATTTTACCTTCTTCGTTACGGATTATTATGGCTGCTCCAGTTTGAATAAATGGAATATGACTTATTCTGTCATCTAAAGCCATTCTAAATAAAACTGGATATCCACCATAATTAGCACTTAATTCTAATAGTTCTTCTTCGTTTAAAGATAATACTAAATTAACAAATTCTTCATGAGTGTATTCTCTCATTTTTTTATATTCTTTCATATTTATCTCCTTTTAATAATCTTCATAGTAATTGATTATTTTTTCTTTAGTTCCATCTTTAGATATTCTATTCCATTCTCTTTTATAAACAGATCTAGCATATTCTTTATCTAAATAATCTTTTTGAAAGGCATCTCTTTGTTCAATAAGGGTAGGATTATCTGTCCATAGGTTAAACTTACCTTTACTATTAATTCTTTTACAAATATATTCATGACATCTTTCGAAATGTTCATCGAAAGTAGCTAGATCCGGATAGTTTTTTAAAGATGTTGCTAATTGTCTTTTAGCAAGTAATTTGATATCAAAATCTCTATCTGAATCTGATAAACATTCTCCATAGATGTTTCTTGGTCTTTCTTTTCTAGAACCACGATGGTCTTCTACTGCTTCTTTCATAATTTTGATTTGCTCAGCAGTAAAATATTTTTTTAATTCTTGATCATTATTTAATATTTTTCCAGATTCTTTTTCATGATTTTCACGATCAATATTTAAACCAGAATCATGGTATGCGGCGATGGTATATGCCATATTAACATCTAAGTCATAGTATTTAGATAACATAATCATATTATTAATTACATTATTAATATGAATCATTCCATGAGAATAGTATTTATCATATTTAGGAAAAATATTTTTTTCAATATATTCTTTTAATTCTTTGTTGATTTTCATAACAATCTCCTTATTATTTTATTTGATTCAAATCATTTTCATAATTTGAAAATAATCTTCATCATTAAAGTCAATATTATATACAATTTCTCCAGCATTGAACATATTCATATATTCATCAATGGATACATATTTTGCTGCACTTACTTCGTTATCAGAGAATGATAAATCTTTTATATCAATATCATCTTTGTATATAAATATATCTTTTATATTATGTTTATCGTCCTTGATAACTGTTTTATAATATTTTATCTTTTCTCTATCTAAAACTATTCCTAGTTCTTCATGAATTTCTCGTTCTAATCCTTCTATAGGAGTTTCTCCTGATGCTACGGCTCCGCCATTACATTCCCATTTACCAGGGAGAACTTTTTTTGTATTAGATCTTTTAGTTATTAATATCTCATTATTTGTATTTAGAATAACTAATTGAACTCCCAATATATATTCTCCATCATCTAATGTATCAACGTGCCTTATCTTTTTTATTCCGGTTTTATTCTTATTTCTATCATAAATATCTACATATTCAGTATTTTCCATAGTTATCTCCTCTCAGTATTGTACATTTTCTGAATGAATTGAATCTATGCTTGCTTAAGTTTTTTTATACTTTTCTTCTTTTTTGAAAATTTAACAATAAGGTATGTAACAAATAAATCAAATGGCAATTTTGCTATTAAAATTGATATTAAATCAAATGGTGGAAGTTTTCTAATGGATAAGGTATATGGAATAATATTCCATGGGAATAAATTTAATTCGACGATATGTACACATAATAATATTAAAGAATGTTCGCCAATATTTATAAAAATATTTTTTAAAATACGGGTATGTCTATCTATAAATTGTGATATTAATATAACAATCCAGCAAGAACATAAACAACCAATAATATCAATTACTCCTCTTCCAATATCACATTCTACTAAGAAGAAAGTTTTGAAATTTTTTATAAATAAAATTGTAATAATTAAAGCCACTAATGAACCAATCACTTTTATTGGTTTTGGTATTTTATCAATTTTATCTTTGTATGTCTTAATCAAATAACCAATGTACATAAATAGAACACTACATGCTCCTGGTTGGATACTTAATGGTAGCCAAAATAAATTTCTAGTATAGTAACCAACTAAAAATAATGCCCCAATAAATATTATTCTTATTTCTTTTCTCATGGCAAGAGATATTCTTAAAAATATGCTACCCCAAAATAAAGCCCACAAAAACCATATAGCACCAATTTGATTTATTTCGAAAGGTTTAGAATGTGGAGACCCAGCTGCATATAAACTAGCTTTTAACCAATAAAGAAATCTTCCTTTATAAGTTCCTATAGTAAAAGTAAAATATAACCCAAGCAAAATAATAACTAAGCAAGTAATGTAATATGGGATTAGTAACCTTTTTGCCTTTTTTTTAGTAAAGTCCCAAATTTTTAATTTATCATCAATAAAATACCCTGATATAAGAAAAAATATTGGTACATGAAATGTAAAAACAACCCTAGTAATAGTAAATTTACCAAGATGCCCAAGTATTATACAAATTATAGAAATACCTTTGGCAATATCTAGATAAGATATTCTGTCAATGTTCTTTGCTTTATTCATATAATTATCTCCTTTCAAGCACTGTGATACTCTCGCAATGGCTAGGCCATGTGTTTTTGACATGTTTTTTATTTAGCAAATGTTAAAATCCATCCACAAAGCATTATTGAATAACAAATCAATTTTATCCAATCAAAATTATCAGATTTATTCCATAGTTTTACAAAAGTAAAACAAAGCCAAATAATATTAAATAACATAGCAATATCATATAAATTTATTAATTTATCATTTATGATAGCTAATAATATAAATATAGCTGCTATTCCTTGGAATATACCTTCTATCAAAGTTACTAATCCCTTTTTTCTAACATACTTTTCTTTATCTCTTTTCGCTTTCACAGGTGCATCTGACAATTCTTCGGAATTCAATTCTTTTTTACCATTCATATAAAGAATTCCTGTTATTATGCTAAAAATACTAAAAAACAAATAAATAATACAACTTGTATAAACAATTATGTACGATATGTGCATTTTTATTATCTCCTCTCAAGTACCGTGATTGATTCGCAATGTTGTGTATATGGAAACATATCTAAACCTTTAATAGATTTAAGATTATAGTACTTAGATAGTTCTTTTATATCTCTTGCTAAAGTCATAGGATCACATGATACATAGACAATTTTATTAGGTTTAAATGTAATAATAGATTCTTTAGTATTATCATCTAAGCCAGCTCTTGGTGGATCAACAATGATGGTATCTATTTCATCTTTTATTTTAGGTAGACATGTGCCTACATCACCTAACATATAATAGATATTATTTCTTTTATTTATTTTAGAATTAGATATGGCATTAAGTACAGCGTTTTTAACTATTTCGATACCATAGGCTTTTTCAACATTAGCAGCAATACCTAATGTGCCTACTCCACAATATAAATCTAGAATAGTTTTGCTATTTTTAGTTTCTTTTTTTATTTCATCAAATAATTTAGAACAGATATTTCTATTTATTTGAAAGAATGAATCATAAGAAACATTAAATAATAAATGATTAATTATTTCGATAAACTTAGTATCACCGTTTATTAGTTTATCATTATAAATAATACCAGCTATTTTATGATGTTCTTTTAAATATGGTATATTAGGATTTACTTTGTCTTTAGTTTTAACCCATATAAGTAATTCATTATTGTAGTTAGCTCTAATGGTTATTTCACCATTTTTGATATTAAAGTATTTTAAATCTGGTATTAAATCTAAAATGGCTTTTTCTGCTAATAAACATTTATCTACTTCTACTAGTTTATGAGTAGATGTTTCATAGTAACCAATTTTTTTATTTATTATTTTTAAAGTTATTTTATTACGATAATTAAGTGTGTTATCTGATGGAATGATATCAATATTAGTACTAATGTTAGCATACTTAGAAAGAATTGATTCTAGTTTTTCTTTTTTGAAATTAAGAGTATCTTCATAAGACATATTAAGTAAATCACATCCACCACAGATATTAAAATATGGACAGATAGAATCTATTCTTTTAGGAGAGACTTTTAGATACTTAGTTACTTCTCCTTCTTGATACTTTTTATTTTCTTTAGTAATAGTAACATCTACTATTTCTTCTGGAAGAGCATTTTTTATGAAAGTTATTTTGTTATTAATATATGCTATTCCTCTACCCATGTTATCAATTTTTTCTATAGTAACTTCCATTTCTTTCACCTCTTTAATTATACCAAATAAAAAAGAATTATTTTTATAATTCTTTTTCAAATATTCTTTTTTTACCATATTTGGTATCAACATCGTCAATATGAACAAAGCCATACTTTTCATATAGTCCTTCATGAGAAGAATGAACATAGGCTTTATCATATCCCATACCTTTTATTTTAGAGAAAGCGTCAGCCATAATCATTTTCATATAGCCGTTACCTCTATATTCTTCCTTTACAAAGATACTAGCAATATATGGTGTATATGGTGCTTCATCAACATCATCTTTTTCATTTATTTCATAGACTGCTATTAAGGTATCATTAATTATTAACGCATATAAATTAGGAAGAGAATCTTCTTTAAGATCCTCTATTAATTGTTTATTAACTTCTTCATATGAGATATGTTTAGTATCTTTAAACCATCCATATAATAAGTTAACTGCTTCGCGAAAATAACGATTATTGTTATTAATTTTTACTATTTGCATCTTTTACCACTACTTGATCTTTAAATGTTTTATCACTTGTAGCTTTACCCGTTACTTTTAATTCTTCTTGTGCATAGTCGAAACTTGCATCATATTTTTGAACTAGAATATCAAATCCGTAATTATTCTTTAATCCTGTTGTATTTAGATAATCAAGGATTTTATCAACTGTTTCAAAATGTTCTGCAGATGTACCTACATCTAATGTTCCAGAAATAGTTATTTTAATAATTATTTTATATTTACCATCATTTATGAAATCGATAGCATTAGGATTCTTCATGTATTTTGATAAATCTAAAGAACTGCTAGTTTTATATTGATTATTGATATCTTCTTCTTTTTCAATGTTTTCTCTATATTCATCACTATCAGCACAGTCACCAACAAAGAAGCATCCTGTTTCTGGATAGAAGTATACTTTTACATCTTTAGCTTCATTTAGTTTTTTGATATCTGCTGACATTTTATCTGCTAATGGTTTAAAGAATAATACTTCAGTATAGTTATCATATATTATATATTGATTCTTACTTTCATTATATGCAGCACTTAATACATTAACTTCTTTACCATCTGGTGCTTTACAAGTTCTTGATTTTTTTATTATATTACCAAAATCTTGATGTGATTTAGCTTTTTCATCACATTTGAAATCAAGATTATATCTATTTTTTAATGTTTTGATAACAAATTCTTCTTCAGATTCGGCTTTAACTTCTGTTATAGATTGGAATAATATTCTATGGAATGCTTCTGGATATTTATTGTTTAAGAAAACTGGAACTGCAACTAAAGCAACAAAGAATAATAAGTATCCAAGTGTTTCTAAAGCTTTTACTTCATTACGTCTAGTAATAAGTTTAGTAATAATATTAGCTATTATTAATCCTAAGAAAGCTGATACTGCTGAGACAACAGCAAAATGAGTCCACATATCCATGTTTTTTTCATTAAGCATAGAAATAACGAATGTTACTACAGCAACTAACATACCACCAATTAAAATAGAAAGCGGATAATTAGATTGATCTTTTTCTTTTGTAGCATGAACAAATGACATTACAACAATGAATGCTGGAATTACAAAAATTAGGTATTCAAATATTTTAACCATTCCAATTAAACAAGCAAAGATAACTATGGCATTAAGAAGTACTAATGTGCCTAATTTACCTAAATCACCTTTTATTTCAGCAGCTGCTTGATGAGCCACTTGTTTTTCTTGTTCTTGTTGTTCTTTTTGTTTTCTTTCTTCTTCTAAAATATCATAATATTTTTGAGGTATTTCAATTATTGGTTTATTTCCCTCGTTATTATTAGACATATTTGGCATTGGAGCTGGTCCTTCATCTAACACTTCATTTGTTGATGAAGGTGCTATTATATTTGGATTCATATTTTGGTTAGTATTCTCTTCTCCAGTTAGTTTTGGTAAACCAAATGGATTGTTATTATCATTAGCCATGTTATCACCCTATTCTTCTTTTATTATATCATATTTTTTTATTTATTAATCCAATTTAACTTTCTAGATACTTTTATGTAAATTAATAGTGTTATAAATGAAATAATTGCTACTATATAAATAATATCCAATGTTTCTGGATTAACTACAGATTCAATATATTTTACTTCGATAGTTACATCACTTGATGGTGCTATAAAATAGTCTCCTAGTACTTTAACTTCATTACCATATTCATCCGTTACTATTATTTTTTCAATTTCATAACCAGAGTTTGCTGTAGCTTTAAAAGTTACCTTTGTACCTGGCTTAGCAGTATTTAATACTTCTAAAGTACCTAGATTACTTTCTACTCTATTTATATTAATATTGAAATTATATACAAGTATTCCAAAATAGTTATTTATTCTAACTATTACTCTATCACCAGAAATAATAAGTGAAGAAGGATTAACTTCAAAAAGGTTATTTTCATTTTCTATTTCTAAATCAAATGATATTTCTAAGACATTTTCATTAATTAAAGCAATAATTTTATTATTTAGAATTACCAAATCATTTATGGTATCATTGAATTCAATTTCTTTGACTAATTCACCTTTTTTATTTAATAATCTTAAGAAACCTTCACCAGCTATAACGTTGTAATCTTTGTTATATGTTGTAGCTGTTATTTCTTCAGTTATATCTTCATTATTAAAGGCATAGTAATCACTTTTTAAGATATCTTTTAGTTTGTCTCCATATGAACTAATACTGTTTTCTTTTACATTTAATTCAAGATCTATTTCATACATGTTAGTATCTTCTAATACATAGTTATCTCCTAGTACTAAATATATCTTAGAATCGTATTCATATAAATTTGGCTTTTTATAATAGATAGTTGTTTCTTTAGATTTCAATACTTTTAAATCTGAATCTAGTAAGAATAGTTTTATAAAGTTATTGTTATTTGCAACAAGTAATATTTGATTGTTATAAACTATAATATCTGATTCAGTGATGTCTTCAAATTCTTTAGTTTGAAGAGAATTAAAATCATAATCGTATTTAATTAAAATATTATTATCTACTGCAATATAATTATTATTTAATTCAACGATGTTGGTATTAGCTGGAATCTCAAAACCTTTATCGAATGTCAAAACACCAGCGTTTACTCTAGTTATAAAGATAAAAGATAGAATTG
>JAEEGK010005152.1_pt1 | contig 31652 bp, 21 predicted proteins | sample 8958771 | NCBI WGS metagenome assembly JAEEGK01 (sample SAMN16246547, study PRJNA631951) | gut metagenome | biome: gut microbiome; feature: rumen; material: SC-attached | host: Bos | place: Iran: Karaj | collected 2018-10
GTTTTCTACCCAAGTACCAACTGTCAACTGTCAACTATCAATTGTCAACTGACAAAAGTACTCGCTTCTTGTACTACTTCTTTCTCTGTCTATGTAAGTCTTTCAAAGAACTCTCTTTTTTATGCCTCGCCACAACTTTTTGAGCGAAAGCGGGTGCAAAGGTACGACTATTTTTTCATCCCACCAAACTTTTCGAAAGAAAAAAGTGTTTAAAATACATAAAAAGTGAAGACGCTTGACTCACATCAAGCACAAAATCTCTATATACCTTATATCTTATATATAGCTTTCCTTAACCACTTCACCCTCCAAATCCTTCTTTTTCTACAATAACACAAACAGAAATTCTTGATCTACATATTCCCATTGGACAATATGGAAACGGACGAGACGGGCCAGGATTGCAATAACCTTGTGACGCGGGATAGCAGAACGACGGACAAGTTGGTTAAGCGTAAGACGCTGGCCTTGCAGGGTTTCGATGAGTTTACGGACGGTATCGGTATACGTCATCACGGTTCCTTGCGACTTTTGCGACTCGCGCCAGACGGCCAGATGCACGGGCGAAGCTACGATGTTTTCGTCAGCAATGCGAATGTAGGCACGTTGACGACCATCATCACCTATGGCACAGACAGGACGTCTGTCAGAAGGAGGCACGGTGGCAACAACAATCGTTCGTCCCTCAACATGATAAGTGTCAAACTTGATGCTGGCCTGCGGACGACAGTAGCGATAGGCAGCCTGGTGCATCATATATATTTCCTCCTCGTCGCGTACGCCAGACATGTGCCCGTCGTCGCGAACACCAATCAACAGACGTCCGCCATCAGTATTGGCGAATGCCGATACCGACTTAGCCAGCTTCACCGCATCCTCCACTCTATACTTGAAGTCCTGCTGCTGGTGCTCGCCTTCGTTAATCAGGCTTTGAATATATCGTTTGTCGTCCATTGTAAATCGCGGGCAAAGGTACGAATTATTTTTCGATTTTTCAATAATCTTTTGGATGTTACGAGAAAAATTCATAACTTTCACCTTCCGGTGAAGATAGTTACGTTCGAAAATACAAAGAAAAACATATTTTCCTTTGGTATTTTGCTCACTTATTCGTATCTTTGCCGTGTGAAACATAAAACACAAGGCTTATGTCAGAAGAAAAGAGAGCTAAAATCATATCCCTAATTCGCGATACCATACGCGAGGCTGAGCCCACTGCTCAGATTATCCTCTATGGCTCGCGTGCTCGTGGCGATGCTCGTGAGAACAGTGATTGGGACGTGCTTATCATCATAGATAAGGAAAGTACTGGCTTGGCTGATTTCCGTCGTGTTTGCTATCCTGTCTATTACAAAGGACTTGACTATGGTGAGGAGATCAACCCCACGCTCTATACACGAAAAGAATGGGAAAGTGCCCCACCAAGTATGTTTAAGTATAATGTATTAGAAGAAGGTATAGCTATATGAGCCTAGATGCAGAAAGTCGGCGTGCAGTCGTCGAATATCGCATAGAACGTGCCTACAAAACCCTTGACGAGGCAAGCGAGGTGGCTGAACAAGGATGGTATAACCTGTCAGCAAATAGATTATACTATGCTTTATGGTATGTTGGTTCTGCACTACTCATAAGTTTAGGGCATCCTGTAAAGACCCATTCTGGCATGATTGCCCTGATTAATTTGCATTTTGTGAAGACTGGCATTCTTTCTCTGGATGACGGAGCCCTTCTTTCCCAGATGTTCAGCCTTCGTCAAAGTAGCGACTACGAAGACTTTAAACAAGTGACGAAGGAACAACTTGAAGAGTTGGAGCCCCAAATCCGTGAACTCGTTGAGAAATTGAAGAAATTGATTAAGATATAGATAATTTATAGTATAACCCTTTAAAAACGCAGATGCCTATGGGCTGAGATAAATATAAAAAAGGACATATAGGATGAACATCCGCTTTTAGATTCTTGCTTATCCAAATTCGCCAAATTTGAAACCATCAAGAACTGAAGTTGGAGTTCGCGCCTAATGGCGTGGACTTTTGCTCGTTTAAGATGGAACGGCGTTTGGCGATGCCTGGATAAGCGTAGACGTAAGTAGTCCACGTTTTTTTTGTACCGACAACGCATTACTTAAACTTAAAAAGATTCTATAACACTATATTTTATTGTAATATGAAACTAAAAAACTACAAAACACCGACGACGAAAGTTGTTAAGTTACAACGTCCAGTGCACTTGCTTGCAGGTAGCAGAAACGGCACATTGCCAGAGAATGAAAAACCTGTTGGGAGCAGCTGGGGAGACGACTAGCGAGTGAATCATAACAAAGTAACTAACCATTTGAAAACAAAACATCGAGTATGAAAAAGAATAGCATAATTCTGGCTGCTCTGCTACTTACCGCACCAGTCTTCGGTCTGTCAACAGCGACAGCCGCCGATAACGATGACAATGACACGACACAAACGCTGACAATTGCCGGCGAGACCGTCGAGCGCACAGTGAGTGAGATCCGTATCAACGCCAACAATGTGATTCTACTGTTTACCGACGGCAGTCAGTTAGAGGTTGACATGAAAACTGTCAGCCTGTCTATGTCCTACGACGAAGCTACGGGCATCAGCAGCCTGCGAGTAGATAGTGGTGAGGGCAAGATAGCCATCTACAATTTGCAAGGCCAACCTGTTAGCAAGTCTAGCCAGCAGAACGGAATCTATATCGTGAACGGGAAAAAGGTAAATATTAAGAAATAAGGAGGGACGTATATGAAGACTATCAAGTATCTATACATACTGCTTGCTGTCATGCTGTGCGGCACCATGCCTGTTGTGGCACAGAACACTAACGACAACCATAACAAAGCCGTGTTCCAGTCGACCGACGGCGACAGCGAAGTGAACACCGACGACATCCAGATCATCCGCTTCGACGGCGGTAAGGTAACCTTGGTGCAGCCCTGGGGCGAGACTGTTTTCGACCGTACCCTACGCAACCTTACTTTCTTCCGTCCCCTGCCTGGCACCCTACGTTTGATAGTTGATGCAAACATCGGTGGAGAGGGAACTGACGGCGGCAACAACCGCGCCTACGAGATAAACGGTGACGGTGATCTTACCTCTGTATGGAGATCAGGCGACGAGGTGTATGTCTATGCCGATGAATCAAGCACAGCCTCTATCGGTACGCTGACACCTGAAACCTATGGAGCGAGATCAGCTCGGTTAACTGGTAACATCAACGCCAATCTCAATGGTGGGGAAACGCTCTACCTTGAGACGAAGCCTCGAACATTCAGCTTTGCCACACAGACGGGAAAACTCAGTGACTTGTTCTATGCTAAAGCTACAGCCACCGTGTCTATCGTCGGTGGTAATGCTACCATCAGTGACGCTTCGTTCACGCGTCCTATGGCCGTTGTGAAGTTCACGCTGAAGGATAAGGATGTGATCGGCAATCCAACCTTCAACGCAGACGCTCTGCGAGTCACCGATGGCACCACTACGGTTGTAATTAATGACATTCCTGCTGCTACCTATACCAACAACGGTGATGGTGTACTATATGTCGCCATGCCTGGCTTCACAGGCAGGGACGTTACTGTGGAGACTTACTCAGCTGGCAAGCTCTATGCTTACACCAAGTCGAACGTCAGCTTCGCAGACAGCAAGTACTACGATATCTCTATCAAGATGTCTCCCGCAACAAACATTAACCTCGCCAACGTCTTCCGTGACATAACGGTGACAGATGGTTGCACAGTAACTGGTACACTGGCAAATATCTTAAAAATTTCTATTGCCGACGGGGCGACCGTGACGCTTGACGGTGCGAGCATTAATGCCGACCGTGCTTGGACTAATAGTAACAATGCTGGTATTACATGCGTAGGTGACGCCACCATCATATTAGCCGATGGCTCAACAAACCGTGTGAATGGGTTTAATAACAAATATCCTGGCATTTATGTGCCTGGCGACCCAGCCAATTCTAGCAACAACAAGACACTCACCATCAAAGGTAATGGTACACTTAACGCGTCTACCATCCTTGGCGTAAATGATTCTGGTGCAGGTATTGGCGGAAGTGGTAACAGTCATTGCGGAAATATAAGGATTGAGGGTGGCACCATCAATGCCACAGGCGGCAGTGGTGCTACAGGTATTGGAGGCGGATGGAATACGTCGTGTGGTGACATTACTATCACTGGTGGTTCCATTACAGCAGTGGGTGGCATCTATGCAGCCGGCATCGGCAGCGGTGCGGGAACAGGTGGCACAAGCGGTGTATGCGGTAACATCTTAATTACTGGCGGTACCATTGATGCTACGGGAGGCAACGCTTCTGCCGGTATCGGTGGTGGTAAGGTTTGTGGAGACATCACCATCACCGGCACTAATATTACTGCGAGGAAAGGTAGTGGGGCTCCCTATAGCATTGGCGCAGGCAATAATGCATCCTGCGGTACCGTAACCGTTAATAACGTAGAAGGTCCTATTTCAACCAGTCCATACACATTTACTGTTACAGACCTCAGCGCGGCGGGAAATGCTAACACATACATTGTTTCATCGGCTGGCATATATAAATTTGATGCCACGGTGAAAGGAAATGGTGGTCTTGATCCACTGACGGGTACGACGGCAACTAAGATTGACAAGTCGAGCATTGCAGGCGTAAAAGTGCTGTGGGAGGTGTATGACAAGGGCCGCGCCATCAAGCACGACGGCACGAAATACGCCATCAGCTACAACGATGGTTACGTCTATTTCTCTACACCCGATGTGTTTGCAGAGGGCGACTGCTATGTGGCGGTCTATGATGCTGAAGACAAAATCTTATGGAGCTGGCTTATCTGGGCGACAGCTACCCCAAGCGAACAGACTGTCGGCAGCGACAAATTTATGAATTGTAACCTCGGCTCAATCCAAGTTGCCTACTGTACACGTGGGTTTCTATATGAATGGGGACGCAAAGATCCCTTCCCGTCGACAAAATATAACAATTATGATCCTTATGACTACTACCCGGCCCGCATGACTTGCCATAGTCTTGTTAATAGTTCGCAGAGTGTTTCTTACACCATAGAAAATCCGACAACCTACATATATAATACAGCCTGGGTGACGGATGCAGATTACAAGACGAATCTATGGAGTGATACGGAGAAGACGATTTACGACCCCTGTCCAGCAGGCTGGAGAACTCCCACCAGTACTCAGATGTCATCATTCCATAGTTCGGTTGGATTGGGAACTTTGCCTTCTACAGGTTTTATAGGTAACTGTTCGGGTGGTGATTTCGGCTATGGGAATCCGAGTACTGGTTATTACTGGTCGAGTACAGGAGTTAATAGGAGTAATGCATTGGCTTCTTGCAACGATGAGCGTCTTAATAATAACTGGCCTGTTAATGAGGGCTACGCCATCCGCCCAGTGAAGGAATAACGCTTGATGAATGGGATATGAACGGTTCTGGTGAACCATTCTTCAGATGAAAAGGTCTTACGCAGAACCACCTGTATAATCAACACGCCACGATAAGATTTTTGTCTGTCGGTCCAATCCACACATATATATAGGTGGATTGGACCGACAAACGAGAAACGCCCATAAAACTGAGTCTGATTTGCAGTCATGCCCTTGAAAACATGTAAGGCTATGGTTAGGAGTCAGGACACGTCACGTATTTCCACAAACCTCTTTCCTTTTTTTTGTGCAAAAATGCCAAAAGCATCACTTTTTGGGTTAACGTACTAAATATCAGTTTATTACAAAAGTGATGGTTATTGAAAAAGTGTCACTTCCATCTTATCCTCGCAAACTCCCTTTCTTCACAGGCTTTCTACGGCATCTACGATAGCAAAACAAGTTGTTTTGGTGGGAAAGAAACGGCACTTTACGATGAAAGAAAGGCCTTCTACGATACCAAAACAAGTTGTTTTGGTGTCGGAAGCAATATCGCCTTCATTACAACTAGGGAGGAAAAGGGGAAAAGCCCCGTAGTTACAGGGAACAAGACGGCATGTTGCAGGAAGCGAAACGGCATGTTGCTAATTTGCCCCGCCCGTGGCAAATTGTTGCGGCGGGCGGGGCAATATCTTGTGGCGTGCGTGCGAATATCTTGCGGCGGCCGTCAAAAGACTTAAACTTTTGGGGCTTTGGGCGTTGCCTGAAAAGATGCAGCGACAGCCTTTTCTATGTGCAAAGATACGAAAAAAAAAGCGAAAAAGCAAGTTTTTAGCCTTATTATTTTCTAATAAACGAGAATAAATGCAAGTTTTACGATAAATATTCCTTAGAAAGTTTGGTTATATGCAGAAAATTGTATAATTTTGCAGCCGATTTGAATAAATATACCGGCAATGAAAGTTAAGAACGACCGTTTGGAAGCGCTGCGGATGATTATCTCGAGTCAGGAACTGGGTAGTCAGGACGAGTTGCTGGAGGCCCTGAAGAGAGAAGGTTTCCAGTTGACGCAGGCCACGCTGAGCCGTGACCTGAAGCAGTTGAAGGTGGCGAAGGCAGCCTCGATGAGGGGCAATTATGTATATGTGTTGCCCAACGACACGATGTATAAGCGAGTGACAACACCTCATACCGCGCGCGAGATGATGCAGGTGCCAGGATTCCTGAGCATCAATTTCTCGGGCAACATGGGCGTCATCAAGACGCGCCCGGGTTACGCGAGCAGCATCGCGTACAATATAGATAATAATCATATCAACGAGATACTGGGTACGATAGCCGGAGACGACACCATCTTTATCGTCATCAAACAAGGTGTGACGAAGGACGAGGTGATTGATGCGCTGAGCGAAGTGGTACCGAATATGAGGTAAGAGGTAAAATGGAACAGAAGAATATAGAGGTATTTGTGGCGGGGCCGGAGCACGAGGTATATGTGGACACGATTCTGCAGACGATAGCCGATGCGGCCAAGGTTCGCGGAACGGGTATTGCCAAGCGTACACACGAGTATCTGGCCACGAAAATGAAGGAGGCCAAAGCCGTGATAGCCCTGAGTGGCGACACGTTCGCAGGGTTCAGTTATATTGAGACGTGGGGCAACAAGCAATATGTGACGACCAGCGGTTTGATTGTTCACCCAGACTTCAGAGGCCTGGGCGTCGCCAAGAAAATCAAGGATATGACGTTCTCGCTGGCCCGAACCCGTTGGCCACACGCAAAGATTTTCTCGCTGACCAGTGGTGCTGCCGTGATGAAGATGAACACGGAACTGGGCTATCAGCCCGTGACTTTTGCCGACCTGACGGACGACGAGGCGTTCTGGCGAGGATGCGAGGGATGCGTGAATGTGGACGTGCTGCACAGGACAGGAAGGAAATACTGTATCTGCACGGCGATGTTGTACGACCCCGAGGAACACCTGCCTGCAAAGATTCCTGAGGATGTCATTGAGCGCATCAAGAGACTGGACGGGTAACCCCCTCCCGACCTCCCCGAGGGGAGGAGAAAGGGGCACAGAGTGACACAGAGGATATTTGAACACGAATTATACGAATTAAACGAATAAAAGATATGGCAAGCAAGAAGAAAGTAGTAGTAGCATTCAGTGGTGGATTGGACACCAGCTACAATGTGATGTATCTTACCAAGGAGTTAGGTTATGAAGTATATGCCGCCTGTGCCAACACGGGTGGATTTTCGGCAGAACAACTCAAAAGAAATGAAGAAAACGCTTATAAACTAGGCGCCGTGAAATATGTGACACTCGATGTGACACAGGAGTATTACGAAAAGTCGCTGAAATACATGATTTTCGGCAATGTGTTGCGTAACAACTGCTACCCCATCAGCGTATCGTCTGAGCGTATCTTCCAGGCCATCGCCATTGCCCGCTATGCCAAGGAGATTGGCGCTGACGCTATTGCACACGGTTCGACGGGTGCCGGTAACGACCAGATTCGCTTCGACATGACATTCCTGGTGATGGCTCCTGGCGTGGAGATTATCACCCTGACTCGCGACAGGAATCTGACACGTAAGGAGGAAGTAGACTACCTGAATGCCAATGGCTATTTTGCTGACTTCACCAAGCTGAAGTACTCGTATAACGTTGGTATCTGGGGCACCTCGATTTGTGGCGGCGAGTTGCTTGACCCCACACAGGGACTGCCCGAGGAGGCTTATCTGAAGCACGTAACGGCCAAGGAGCAGGAGTCGCTGTTGAAGATTCAGTTCGAGAAGGGCGAGATTGTGGGTGTGAACGGAGAGCAGTTCGACGACCACATCAAGGCCATCCAGAAGATTGAGGAGATTGGTGCCTCTTATGCTATTGGTCGTGATGCCAACGTGGGCGATACCATTATCGGCATCAAAGGTCGCGTAGGTTTTGAAGCTGCAGCTCCCAAACTGATTATCGAGGCTCACCGTCTGCTGGAGAAGTCGACGCTGTCGAAGTGGCAGCAGTACTGGAAGGACCAGGTGGCCAACTGGTACGGTATGTTCCTGCACGAGAGCCAGTATCTGGAGCCCGTGATGCCCGACATCGAGGCTATGCTCACTTCGAGCCAGCGCAACGTTACTGGTACAGCTATCCTGAAGTTGCGTCCCTATGGCTTCGAGACTGTAGGTATTGATTCCGCCAACGACCTGACAAAGAGTAAGTTAGGCGAATACGGAGAGACTCAGACTGGTTGGACAGCAGATGAAGCCAAGGGATTCATCAAGGTCTCGAGCACACCGCTAAGAGTTTATTATGGGATACATAAAGACGAGAAGAGGTAAAACAACGGATTACACGAATTTATGATAAAGGTTGGAATACTTGGTGCGGCGGGATACACGGGTGGAGAACTCATCCGTGTGCTGCTAAACCATCCTGAGGCAGAAATTGTCTTCGCCAATTCAGAGAGTAACGCAGGGAATTTGGTGAGTGATGTACATGAGGGGTTGATTGGCGAAACGGATTTGAAGTTCACTGACGAGATGCCTTTCGACAAGGTGGACGTGGTGTTCTTCTGCTTTGGACACGGCAAGAGCGAACAGTTTCTTAAGGAACATACAATTCCTGCCAACGTAAAAATCATCGACCTCGCACAGGATTTCCGCATCAAAGGTGATCACGATTACGTTTATGGTCTTCCTGAGATTAACAAAGAGGAGATTGCACAGGCTCAGCATGTGGCCAATCCTGGCTGTTTTGCCACCTGTATACAGGTAGCACTGCTACCAGCCGCCAACCTGAACCTGCTGAAGGAGGATGTCGCTGTGAATGCCATCACGGGTTCTACCGGTGCAGGCCAGAAGCCTGGAGCCACCACGCATTTCTCGTGGCGCAACAACAACCTGAGCATTTACAAGCCTTTTCAGCATCAGCACATCGCTGAAATCCGCCAGTCACTGAAACAGGTGCAAGGTTATCTGGACGCAGACATCGACTTCATCCCCTATCGCGGCGACTTTGCCCGTGGCATATTCTGTACGGCAGTCATCAAGACGCCCGCCCTCGTGGAAGACGTGATTGAGGGTTATAAGGAGTTCTATGCAGATGCTGCCTTTACCCATTACAGCGACAAGCCAATAGACCTGAAGCAGGTGGTGAATACCAACAAGGCACTGGTTCACGTAGAGAAATACGGCAACAAGCTGCTCGTCACTTCGGCTATCGACAACCTGCTGAAGGGCGCCGTAGGTCAGGCCGTCCAGAACATGAATATCATGTTTGGCATCGAAGAAACGGCAGGACTGCGCTTGAAAGCTTCTGCCTTCTAAGAAATGAAATAAAAATCGGGCTGACGTTTTGTCGGTCCGATTTTATTTTGTATCTTTGTCGCCAGAATGAAGCTGAGCAATGTCATATTGAAGGTTCTGATGCCGCTGGTACTGGGTGCGGGCATTCTGTATTGGATGTATCGCGGCGAGGACTGGCAGACCATCATGCACGTCATGACCGACGAGATGGACTGGACGTGGATGTTGTTGTCATTTCCCTTCGGTATACTGGCTCAGATGTTTCGTGGCTGGCGTTGGCGACAGACACTGGAGCCGGTGGATGAACATCCGCGGGTCTCTACCAGCATTCATGCCATATTTCTCTCTTATGCCGCCTCGCTTATTATACCACGAGTGGGTGAATTCACTCGTTGCGGTGTACTGAAGCGTTACGACAACGTGTCGTTTCCCAAAGCTTTGGGAACCGTAGTGACCGAACGCGCCATCGATTCACTGCTGGTGATGGGCATCACTGCTATCGTGCTATTGCTGGAGATGAGCACCTTCGGCATGTTTTTCCGCAAAACGGGTACCAACCTGCACAGTATTTTGCTGGGATTCTCGTGGGCAGGGTATCTGGTAGTAGCCATCTGTGCAGTAGCCATCTTGATTCTGTTGCATTTCCTGTTGCGCAAGCTGTCCATATATAATAAGGTACGCGCGACATTGACGGGCATCTGGCAAGGCGTCATCTCACTGAAGGATGTACGGAACATTCCTCTGTTTACCTGCTTTACCCTCGGCATTTGGCTGAGTTATTTCCTGCACTATTACCTCACCTTCTTCTGCTTCGACTTCACAGCAGACTTAGGGTTAGGGTGTGCACTAGTTACCTTCATCGTGGGAAGCATAGCCGTCATCGTACCCACGCCCAACGGAGCCGGTCCCTGGCACTTTGCCGTCAAGACCATGCTCATTCTCTATGGTGTGCAAGACGAGAAAGCACTCTACTTCGTCCTAATCGTCCACACGGTGCAGACACTTCTTGTTGTACTCTTAGGAGTATATGCCTGGATGGCGTTAAACTTTACGCGTGTAAAAACAATTTCTTAAACTATCATATTATGAACGAAATTCAAAACCTGAATCCACAGTGCATCTGGAAGAATTTCTATGCACTCACACAAGTACCGCGTCCCAGCGGACATCTCGAGAAAGTACAGCAATTCCTGCTTGACTTTGGTAAGCAGGCCGGTGTAGAAGCCTTTAAAGACCCCGCCGGCAACATCGTATTCCGCAAGCCCGCCACCCCAGGTATGGAAAACCGCAAGGGAATCATCCTGCAGGCCCACATGGACATGGTGCCGCAGAAGACTCCTGAGTCAACCCACAACTTCGAGACCGATCCTATCCAGCCTTGGATTGACGGAGAATGGGTGAAGGCCAAAGGTACGACACTTGGCGCCGACAACGGACTGGGTGTTGCTGCCATCATGGCTATTATGGAAGACAAAACGCTGAAGCATGGTCCTATCGATGCCCTCATCACCCGCGACGAGGAAACAGGTATGTTTGGTGCCAACGAACTGCCCGAGGGTGAGCTGCAGGGTGACATCCTGTTGAACCTCGACTCAGAACATTGGGGAAAATTCGTTATCGGTTCGGCCGGTGGTATCGATGTTACCGCTACGTTAGACTATCAGGAGGCAGACACCGATCCAGAGGATGCTGCCGTACGCGTAACAGTGAAGAACCTGCGCGGAGGACACAGCGGACTGGAAATCAACGAGGGCCGCGGCAATGCCAACAAACTGCTGGTACAGGTTGTCCGTGAGGCCATCGCCGAGACGGAGGCCCGTCTGGCATCTTGGAATGGAGGTAATATGCGTAATGCCATTCCGTTCAAGGCAGAGGCCGTATTGACACTGCCCAAGGAGAATATCGCAGCTTTGAAGGAAATCGTCGAAGACTGGCAGCAGACCTTCAACGATGAGTTTAAGCTCATTGAACCACAAGGTGTCGAGGTGTTGTTGGAAGAGGTGGCAACACCACAGAAGGAAGTTCCCGTCGAGATTCAGGACAACCTCATCGACGCTATCTTTGCCTGCCACGACGGTGTCATCCGTTTCATCCCCGCCTATCCCAGTGTGGTGGAGACCTCCAGCAACCTCGCCATCATCAACATCGGCGAAGGCAAGGCCAGCATCAAGATTCTGGCTCGCAGTAGCCGTGAGGACATGAAGGACTATGTAGTCACTATGCTCGAGAGCTGCTTCTCGATGGCAGGCATGAAGGTAGAGACTGCAGGAAGCTATGGTGGTTGGGATCCCAATCCCGACTCAGAGATTCTGCACTTGTTGCTGAAGGAGTACAAAGATCTGTTCGGCAAGGACGGCATCATTCAGGTTGACCATGCCGGACTGGAATGCTCAGTCATCTTGGGCAAGTATCCTTGGCTGGATGTAGTCAGCCTTGGTCCTACGATGAAGTCACCGCACACCACCACCGAACGTGCGCTCATCGAAACCGTAGCACCGTTCTGGGAGCTGCTGAAGAAGACACTGGAAGACGTTCCTATTAAGTGAATAGGTAAGAGTGAATAGTGAATAATTTGCTGCCGCCATTGAATGATTACTAATTAAAAAAGAAAAAAATCGAAGGGCGGCAGCAAATTTTTCACTTTTCACTATTCACTTTTACCTTTTTTTTGTATCTTTGCAGGCGAATAACCAAAATAACAACAAAAATGGACGATTACCCGGCGAATCATTACAATTCGTAAGGCAGGGGAACAGCAGGCAAGGCCGCTAATCCTCTTGCCGCTAAACTATTTAAAGGATTAGCAAAGATGAAGACTTTTTGGAACACCCAAGGTGGGCTCAGCCAGCTTGAGACATGGCAGCCCAACTGCTGGATACAGGTGACGTGTCCGACAGAAGAAGACCAGCAGATGCTGGAAGAGGAGTACAAGATTCCCGACTATTTCCTCTCCGACATCAGTGATACCGACGAGCGTGCCCGCTATGAATATGACGATGGCTGGATGCTCATCATTCTGCGTATACCCTATGTCAAGGAGATCCGCTCCAGGACTCCCTATACCACCGTTCCCCTCGGTATCATCCACAAGCGCGACGTCACCATCACCGTGTGCTATTACGAGACGAACATGATGATTGACTTCGTGTCGTTCCAACAGAAACGCGGCGAGGGATTTACCGATTATGTCGATATGATATTCCGTCTGTTCCTATCGAGTGCCGTATGGTATCTGAAGCGTCTGAAGCAAATCTCGATGCTTATCGACAAGGCCAAGCGCAACCTGGATCGCGAGGTGAACAACGAAAGCCTCATCGGACTGAGCCGTCTGCAGGACTCGCTGACCTATTTCAATACATCCATTCGCGGCAACGAGACGCTGTTGTCGAAGTTGAAGTTCAAGCTTCAGATTGATGAATTGGACGCTGACCTCATTGAGGACGTCAATATCGAGATGACACAGGCCCGCGAGACCACCAACATCTACTCCAACATCTTGGAGTCGACGATGGACACCTACCAGTCGATTATCAACAACAACATGAACACCATCATGCGTACACTGACCTCAGTGACCATTATTCTGATGTTGCCCACGCTGGTAGCTTCGTTCTTTGGCATGAACCTCATCAATGGCATGGAGAACAGTCCTGTCGGATTCGTCGTTGCCATCATCATTTCGATACTCATTTCAGTCATTTCACTGCTGGTTTTCCGCCACAAACGACTGATTTAAGGGAAAAGGTAAGAGTGAAAAGTGAATAATTTGCTGCCGCTAACCTACTTTTTTATAAAAAAATTAGGTGGTTTCAGAATTATTTATTAATTTTGCCAACTAACACGCGCATTATGCGCCATATTTGTATTACATGAACTAAAACATTTTTAATGATGGACTCTCAAGAAATGACCAAGAAAGAGGTGTTGGAACGCATTCGTGAGATTGCTCACGGTGACGAGGCGCCCCAGAAGGAAGAAGTGGACTCGCTGAAGGCCGCATTTTACAAGTTACATATTGCCGAGCGTGAAGCCCGCCTGAAGGAATATATCGATGGCGGTGGCGATCCCGAGCAGTATCAGATAACCCCTGACGAGATGGAAGAAGCCTTCAAGGCCGAGATGGGTGTTATCAAGGAAAAACGCCAGAAGCTGTTCAAGGAGCAAGAGCAGGAGAAACAGGAGAATCTGGAAAAGAAGCTCGCCATCATTGAAAAGATCAAGGCTATGGTAACCTCTCCCGAGGAAGCCAATAAGTCTTATAAGGACTTCAAGGCCCTTCAGGACGAGTGGCGCGAGATTAAGACCGTTCCCGCTGAAAAGGCCAATGAACTCTGGCGCAACTACCAGCTCTATGTCGAGCAGTTCTACGATCTGCTGAAATTGAACAGTGAGGCTCGTGAGTATGATTTCAAGAAGAACCTCGAGCTGAAGACCAAGCTTTGTGAGGCTGCTGAGAAGCTGGCTGACGAGCCCGATGTCATCAGTGCTTTCCACCAGTTGCAGAAGCTGCATCAGGAATACCGCGAGATTGGTCCTGTATCAAAAGAATTACGTGACGAGATATGGAACCGTTTCAAGGCTGCTTCCACCGTCATCAACAAGCGCCACCAGCAGCACTTCGAAGGTCTGCGTGCCAAGGAGGAAGAAAATCTGGCCAAGAAGACAGCCCTTTGCGAGAAGGTCGAGGCCATTGCTGCCGAGGAGAACAAGAGCGGTGCCGACTGGGAGCGTCGAACCAAGGAAATCATTGAGATTCAGAGCGAATGGAAAACCATTGGCTTTGCCCCGCAGAAGATGAACGTCAAGATTTTCGAGCGTTTCCGTGCTGCCTGCGATGATTTCTTCGGACGTAAAGCCGAGTATTTCCGTTCGCTGAAAGACACCTTCAAGGAAAATGCCGAGAAGAAGCGTGCCCTCATCGAAAAGGCCAAGGCCCTGCAGGACTCTACGGACTGGAAGTCTACCGGTGACAAACTCATCAACCTGCAGAAGGAATGGAAGACCATCGGCATGGTTCCCAAAAAGTTGGGCGATCAGCTGTGGGAGGAGTTCCTCGGTGCATGTAACAAGTTCTTCGAGGCCCGCAAGGCCGCTGGTGCTGGCAGTCGCAATGACGAACGCGAGAATCTGGAAAAGAAACGCGATGTCATAACTCGTCTGAAGGCCGCTGCCGAAGAAGCTGGAGAAGGTTTGCAGGAGCGTGTCCAGCAGTTGGTAGAGGAGTATCAGGCCATCGGTCACGTACCTTTCAAAGAAAAGGACAAACTCTACGAGGAGTACCATGCCGTGCTCGACAAACTGTATAAGGAGTTGAACATCACCGTTGCCAAGCGCCGTCTGTCGAAGTTCAAGGACAACCTCAAGCAGGTTGCTGAGCGTGGTGAGAATGCCCTCGACAATGAACGTGCTCGCCTGATGCGCCAGTATGAACAACTGAAGCAAGAGGTACAGACCTACGAGAATAACCTCGGATTCCTGAATGCCTCATCGAAGAAGGGCAATTCACTTATCGACGAGATGAACCGCAAAGTGCAGAAGTTGAAGGACGAAGTACAGTTGGTTCGCGACAAGATCAAGGCCATCGACGCAGAAAACGCTGACAAGGAAGCATAAAGTGTGGGGTGACTGAAACACCCGAATAATATTAAACAACGGATTTCACTGGCCTAGTGAAATCCGTTGTTCTTTATATCTTTGTTTACTCTTTTTCCGACAACATCGTCACTTCGATGCACCGCTTGGCATCCAGCAGTCGCTGTGCCATCTGCTGCACTTGGCTGGCAGTCATCTCGCTAACCATCTTCGGGTAGTCCACATCGAAGTCCGTAGTGTCGTCCAACTCATGCCAAATGATGTAGCTCCAATAGTCGTTGGTAATAGCAGCCTGCTGGTATTGCTTCAGCAGATACTCCTTGATTTTCTGCATCGACGTTTCTGACGGTCCCTGCTGCGCCATGTATTCCAACTGCTGGTACACCACAGCATTCAGTTCCTCGTAACGTTCCGGATCTGCATTATACGAGATGGTCATTGTGGCATTCGGTGCTTCCTCTTTGTCAAAACTGAAGTTCACACTGACACCGTACGTACCGCCCTTCTCCTCGCGCACCGAGTCGGTATAGGCAATTTTCAGTGCCCTCGTCAGGAAGTCCAGTTCCAGGTCGTGCATTGCCGTAAAGGGCATGTCTGCCGAGTAGCAGATAGTAACATTCGCCAGCGGTGTTGCCATCTTCTTGCGGAACACCGTCTTCTTGCTACCCTCAATCATCTTGGGCACGTTCTGCCAATTCGTCTGTTCGTTCTGATGCGTTGCAGGCAATGCAGCCAGATACTGACAGCACAACTGTCGCAACTGTTGTTCATCGTAGTTACCAATAATGACAGTATTGAAGTTCGACGCATCGCTGAACCGTTCTTTCCACATCTGCAGCATGCGGTCGTAGCTAATGCCGTCCAGCGTCTGCTGCGTCACTGGTTCCATACGAGGATGATGGCCGTAAACGATAGCGCGGATAGAGTCGTTATAATCTACCTTCGGCGATGCATTCCTATTGGTCAGGAACGCCCTGGTGCGGTTCATCAGTCCTTGGAATGCCACCGTATCGCGTCGCGGCTGCGTGAAATAGAGGTAGGCCAGTTGGAAGAATGTCTCCATATCCTTCACCGCCACGCCACCGCTGATACTCTGGCTGCGAGTGCCGACACTCGGGTTCAGTCGTACCGACTTGCCCGACAGCATGCGACGTAGCGTCGTCGCATCAAATCCAGCCACACCAGCCTCAGTTACGGCACTGTTCAGAAGCGAGAAATTGGGAATGTCGCTATCCGGATATACCGACGTACCGCCATCAGCCTTCATCTTAATCATTACAGCATCCGACGCGTAATCAGTTTTCTTGGCGTAAACCTTCATACCGTTCAACAGTGTCCACTCCGTAAAGCCGTGCTTGAAGGGGCGCTCACTAACGATGGAACCCGCCTTGGGTTTTTGCTCCATCAACTGCTCACCCAGATGTTGCTCCTCATAGGGAGCATAGCTCAGCTGCTGGGCTGCCAGCACCACATTTTCCAACTGTTTCTCTGTAGGCAGAATCAGTTCCGGTTTATCGGGAGCATACACTATCACCACCTGATTCTTGTCTGTGATGAGCTCACGAACCGCCTGATTCACCTCCTCGAGCGTCACCTCGCGGTCAAACTTACGGGTCAGTTCCAACTGGTATTCTGGTGAGACAATCGGTTCTGCATTGACAAAGTTCTGTACACAGGCACCAACCAGTTTGGAGTTCCGGCGATCATCGCGTTCACGGAATTTCCGTTCATCGTGATTCAGCTGCTGGCGCTTGGCACGCAGCAGTTCCGTGGTGGTAAAGCCGTGCTGGCGGGCACGTTCCGTCACCCCCACAGCAGCAATCAGACCACCCAGAATGTTATCCTCCTTACAGCTTACCGACAGCGAGAACGACTCCTTCGTACGGCTCAGGAAGAACGTCGAAGCCCGTGCGCTAGCACTCTGGAAAGGTGGCTGGGCCTGCTGGCGCAACTCCGACAGACGGTCGTTCAACATGACACCAATCAGTCCGTCAATATAGTCACCACGCAGATATTGCTCATCATTCTTCTCGGCATCCGGTGTTGCGTCGCGCTTCTGATAGAGATGACACAGCACGATGGGCTGTTCTGCATCTTTCTCGATATCGACAATCATCGTGTCGTTGTCGCTGACGGGATAGTATTCGCGCTTGGCAGCATTCTTAGGCATGGGAATCGGCGAGAAGAGCCGTTTGATTTTCTTCTCCATCTTATCCACGTCGATATCACCCACCACAATGATGGCCTGCAAGTCAGGACGATACCACTTCTGATAATAGTCGCGCAAGTCCTGATACTGGAAGTTGTCCACCACGTCCATCGAACCAATCGGCATACAGTCCTCATATTTGGTGCCGCGATACACCTTCGGCATCGCCTGCTCCATCAGTCGCTGCACGGCACGTCCGGCACGACGGGTGCGCCACTCCTCATGAATCACGCCACGCTCCTTGTCAATCTCCTCGTCCTCCAGCAGCAGATAGTGACTCCAGTCGTGCAAGATGAGCAGACACGAGTCGACAATACCCTCGCGCTTCAGGGGTACGGCAGAAATATTATACACCGTCTGTTCCACGCTGGTATAGGCATTCAGGTTAGCACCAAACTTCACGCCGATGGTCTCACACCAGGGTACAATACCCAGACGCTTACCCTTGCCAGGGAAATTCTTCGTACCGTTAAACGCCATGTGCTCCAGAAAATGCGCCAGTCCGCGCTGACGGGGTTCCTCCAATATCGAGCCCACCCGCTGAGCAATATAGAATTCAGCCAATCCCGGTTCCTTGGCATTATGACGGATATAGTACGTCATCCCATTCTTCAACGTCCCTTTCCTGAAGGACGCGTCCTGCGTCAACGGCTGAGCATTAGCACCCAACACAGCCGTCAACAGCAGCAATAAAGTCAAAAACTTCTTCTTCATCTTTTGGTTGTTCATATTCTGGGGTGCAAAGGTACAAATTTATTCTGAAATACGTAATCCCTAATATTAGGTATTTGTTATTTTGGTTTTTTTTTGTAATTTTGCAGCCAAATACATCATAATAATGATTCATCGCATATCAAGCATTATATTCATGCTGACCGTTCTGCTCTGTCAGGCCTCCGCACAGATTACCCTGAGCGGCAAGGTGGTCAGCGACGATACAGGAAAACCCATCGAATATGCCAGCATTCTGGTCTCGGAAGGGGGGCTTTGGGCCATTTCCGATGCCAAAGGACAATTTGCCATCAAAGGTGTTGGCAAGGGTCGTCTGACGCTGACCGTGCAATGCTTAGGCTATCAGAAGCGCACGTTGGCCATCACCGTCAACAACAGTGTGACGAACCTGAATCTGAAGCTGAAGGAGGACAACCTGATGCTGGACGAGGTGACCATCACCGCCAAGCGCAAGCGTGACGAGTCCACCACGTCGTATACCATCGACCGTGCCGCACTCGACAATCAGCAACTCTTATCCTTAGGCAACATCCAGACCCTGCTGCCAGGTGGCAAGAGCACCAACCCCACGCTGATGGACGACTCCCGCATGGCACTACGCAGCGGGGGGCAGGAGAAGGGCAACGCCTCGTTTGGTACCGCTGTCGAGGTGGACGGCATGCGTCTGGACAACAACGCCAGCATCGACGAGACGGCAGGAGCCTCAACGCGCACCATCAGTTCTTCGAATATCGAGAGTGTCGAGGTGGTGACAGGTATTCCCTCGGTAGAATACGGCGACCTGTCGAACGGTGTCGTTAAGGTCAACACCCGCAAGGGAAAATCACCCTTCATCGTTGAAGGCAAACTGAACCAGCACACCCGCCAGATCGCCCTGAACAAAGGCTTCAGTCTGGGCCACAACCACGGCATGCTGAATGTATCGCTGGAACATGCCCGTTCTTTCAGCGATGCAGCTTCGCCCCACACCGCCTACCAGCGTAACATTCTGAGTCTGCACTACATGAGAACCTTCATGCAGCAGACCACTCCGCTGACGCTGAACATCGGTTTCACCGGCAATCTTGGCGGCTACAATTCCGAGGCCGACCCCGATGAGGAGTTGGACGACTACTCCCGCCAGCGCGACAATGCCCTGCGAGGCAACGTTGAGCTCAACTGGCTGTTGAACAAGCGCTGGCTCACCAATCTGACGCTACGCGGTTCCCTGTCGTACAGCGACAAAAAATCAGAGAGCCAGACGCACAACAGCAGTGCCTCTACCCAACCCTATCTCCACACCACCGAGGAGGGCTACTTCATCGCCCAGGAGTATTCCACACTCCACACTCAACATTCAACATTCAACATTATTTTAGGTCCCACTGGCTATTGGAACGTATTGCGCTACAACGACTCCAAGCCCATGAACTGGAACCTGCGACTGAAGGGAGAGCTGAACCGTCATCTGGGTTCTGTCACTAGTCACACGATGGCAGGTATTGACTATACCGGCAGTCGTAACAACGGCCGCGGCACCTACTATGGTGATATGCGCTACGCCCCCACTTGGCGTGAATACCGTTACGACGAACTCCCCACCCTCCACAACATGGCGCTCTTCGTCGAGGAAAAAGTCATCATCCCGACTACCAAACTGTCTACCTTTGAACTGACAGCAGGACTTCGCGACGATATCACGATGATCAAGGGCTCCGATTATGGCACGGTGAGCAGCCTCTCGCCACGTATCAACAGCCGTTACATCTTCTGGAAAAACCGTTTCCGTCGCCTTGTCCGCGACCTGAGCATTCATGCCGGCTGGGGAAAGAGCGTCAAACTGCCTTCTTTCCAGGTGCTCTACCCCTCGCCCGCCTACAGCGACCACCTGGCCTTTGCATCACCCAGTACTGCTGCCAATACGTCGTTCTATGCCTACCACACCTATCCTTCGAAGGCACTCTACAATCCTGACTTGAAGTGGCAATACACCCTTCAGACCGACCTGGGCATCGAGATGAACATCAAAGGCTCGCACGTCTCCCTGTCGGCCTTCCACCACCGCACGCGGAATCCCTATATGGCCACCAGTCTCTATACGCCGTTCACCTATCAGTATACGCCTCCTTCGGCATTGGATGGTGTCACCATTCCTTTGGACGACCGTTCGTATAGCATCAATCGCCAGACGGGTCTCGTCACCGTCAGCGGCCCTGAGGGTTCCCAGGTGCTTCCTGCCAACGCCCGCAACACCTATCTGACGAATACCAAGTACGTCAATGCCTCACCGCTCGACCGCTATGGACTGGAGTGGATCATCGACCTGCAACAGATCAAGGCCCTGCGCACCTCGTTGCGTTTCGACGGTAACTACTATTATTATAAAGGTATCGACGACGTGCTGTTTGCCGACATGCCGTCCAGCGGACTTACCATGAGCGACGGACAGCCCTACCAGTACGTGGGCTACTACCGGGGCAGTGCGGCGACCTCCACCAGCTACACCGCCAATGCCGCTGTGGCTAACGGCAGCCTGTCGAAACAGCTGAACCTGAACACCACGATTACGACGCATATTCCCAAACTCCGCCTCATCGTAGCCCTGCGCATCGAGGCGTCGCTCTACAACTACCGCCGTCAGCTCAGCGAGTTCGACGACGCCACCCGCGGCATTGTCATCAGCGACCCCAGCCAATACACCGGCACACCCTACGACGGGCAGAGCGAGAACCAGTATGTCGCCATTTATCCGGAATATTATTCCACATGGAGCAATCCCGACGAGCGCATTCCCTTTGCCGAGAAGTTCCTGTGGGCCAAGGACAACGACCCCGTGCTCTATAACGACCTGACGAAACTCATCGTGCGCTCGAACTATCCCTACACGATGAACCCCAACCGCATCAGCAGCTACTATTCCGCCAACCTCAGCATCACGAAGGAAATTGGCGACCACATCAGCCTGTCGTTCTATGCCAACAACTTCTTCAACAATATGAAGACGGTGCATAGCAGCCAGACCGACCTCGAGACGTCGCTCTTTGCCAGTGGCTATATCCCCAACTACTATTACGGACTATCACTCAGATTCAAACTATGAAGAAGATATACCTACTGCTATTTCTAACGGCCCTGCTCGTTGGTTGCAAAAGCGACCAGCTTCCACAGATGGACGACATCTCGACGGGCGAGGTCGTCATCACCCTCAACACTCCTTCCTCTTCCTCCCTCCCCTCGGGAGGGTCAGAGTGGGGTCACCACTTCACCGTCCAACTGCGCAACATGCAAACCAACAGCATCTTCACGGCTCAGACCAATGCCGAGGGCGTCGCTGAGTTCCGCACCACACCGGGCCTTTACGAGGCCAGCGCCACAGGTGGTTATGCCAGCGAGGGTGTGGCCTACAACTTCAACGGCACCTCTGGTCAGATTACTGTTCGTACCAATCAGACACAGCGTGTGACCATCACCATGCGAAGCATCCGCACCAGCCAGCTGGTCATCAAGGAGCTCTATAGCGGCGGCTGTCTGGCCGACGACGGTACTACGAAGATGCAGTGCGACAAATACATTGTGCTTTATAACAACAGCGCCCAGCCAGCCACGCTCAGCAACCTGTGTTTCGGATTCCTGTCGCCTTACAACGCCCAGGCCACCAACAACAACTACAATACTGAAGGTCGGCTGAGCTACGAATCCGAAGGCTTCACACCTGTGCTCGACGGCATCTGGTATTTCCCTGCCACACTCGACGTTGCACCCTACTCGCAGGTCGTCGTCAACATCCACGGAGCCATCGACAACACGCAGGCCTACAGCCAGTCCGTCAACTTTGCCCACGAGGAATACTACTGCATGTACGACCCTGAGAGCGGCTACAACAACACCCGCTACTACCCCACCCCGTCGGCCGTCATTCCCAGCAGCCACTATCTGCGGGCCTACCGTTGGAGCATGAGCAATGCCTGGCCGCTCAGTGTCGCCTCGCCAGCCCTGCTGGTGTTCCAGACGCACGACACGAGTCCTGCGCTCTATGCTGCCAACATGGACAACGCATGGTACGACGGTGGCGAGGTGCGCCAGACCAAGCAGTGCATGAAGGTGCCCAACGACTGGATTGTCGACGCCATCGAGGTGTTTGCCTCGGGCTATAAGGACTCGAGCAAGAAACGCCTCACCGCTGATATTGATGCGGGCTATGTGTGGCTCACCAACTATCAGGGCCACTCGCTCTACCGTAACGTCGACCAGTCGGCCACCGAAGCCCTGCCCGAGAACGAAGGCAAGCTGGTGTACGGCTACAGCCTGGGCGTCGACGGCACCACCGACCCCAGCGGCATCGATGCCGAGGCGTCCATCCGTCAGGGAGCCCACATCATCTACCAGGACACGAACAACAGCACCAACGACTTCCACGAACGACAGACATGCGCGTTGAGAAGTGATAAGTGATAAACGATAAGTGATAAGTTTTATGAAACAACATATATTCTGCGAAGTGAAAGCAAAGTGGTTTGTAAGAGTACTGATAGTACTCATCACTTATCACTCATCACTTATCACTTCCTCTGCGCAGGACTCTCTGTTGCTGCGCGACTACCAGTTTGTCCGCCAGTCGGACCCCTGGCTCACCCATCGTAATGCTGCTGCACTGACACGTTTTGCTGCCGACAACATCGTCGAGGCCGAGGCATCACTCGTCAAAGGCAATGGTGGTCTGGTGAATTTCGACGACTCGCGCAACACGCTTCAGGGCCATGTCCGTGCCGAGTCGTTCTACCGCCTCAGTCCCCGCGTGGTAACCTTTGGCGCTATCAGCTACGCTGGCTGGACGGGACGCGACATGACGGGCTCGGCATTCATGCTACGCCGCACGCCGTTCGACCTCGTGGAAGACTCACTGACCAACCCCGGCCGCAAGCATCGCGACACCTACCGCCTGATGGGTGGTGTCGGTGCCGATATCTGGCGGGGCATCGCGCTCGGCGCACGCCTGGACTATACCGCTGCCAACTACGCCAAATACAAGGACCTGCGCCATAAGAACAAGCTCATGGACCTGCAGCTTACCCTGGGCACCTATGTTCCCGTGCTCCCTTGGCTCAATGTCGGCGCTGACTACACCTATCACCGCCAGACCGAGAGTGTCGACTTCGGCACCTACGGCAAGAGCGAGCGAGTCTATAAGACGCTCATCGACTACGGAGCCTTCATGGGCCGCGTCGAGCAGTTCGGCAACGAGGGCTTTACCGACAAGTCGCGCGAAATGCCGCTCTTCGAAGACTCCCACGGTGCCAGCTTCCAGCTGGAGCTCCGCACTTCACGCCCTCCCCTCGGGAGGGACGGGGTGGGGTCGCTCTCCTTCTTTACTACCTTCGACTTCGCTCACGCCACCGGCTACTACGGCCGTCGCTCGCCCTATACCATTACCTACACCAACCACGAGCGCGACATCCTGAACCTCCAGGGGCGCCTCACTTATGCGTCCCGCTCATCGAGGTTCACCCTCGATGTGAACTACTCCTCCGAGGATCTCACCAACCGCGCCGAGACATTCCGCGAGCTTACCAATGCCAGCGGTGCCAACTACTACGAATACTACGATCCCGTCGAGACGGGCACCAAGCGGTGGTACGACTTCTCCACCCTGCTTCGTGCCCAGTGGGGCATCCGTGGCGAACTGCCCACGTGGGACCTCGCGGCAGGCTATACCCGCGGCGAGCGCCGTCAGTCGGCCTACCTCTATCCCTACTTCCGCCACCAGCAGCTGACGACCAACACCCTTTCCCTCGCTGCCACCCGCAACGTGTTGACGCGTCAGGGCGTCTGGTCATTCACCCTGAATACCGCTTGGCAGAAAGGCTCCGGCGACCCCTACATCGACGGCACCTTCACCCCTATTGATCACTCATCACTTATCACTGATCACTCCATGGAGGCCTTCCTCTATCGCGAGTATCAGTATCTCGTTGCTCCGCAATACCTGCTCGGCGCCCGTGTGAAATATGCCTTTATCTTCCCAGGCACACGTCTGAAAACCCATGCTCGCCTCGGCATTGACTACCGTAAGGGCACCGAGACCTACGACTACTCCCTCGGCAGCCAGCACACCCAGCTCTCGCTGGCCCTCGGCTGCACGTTCTGACAGATTGCGTGGCACACTAAATGATAATTTCATTCATTGTATGTAAAAATTGTGCCCACTATAATAAGAATTATCGTTCATTGCGCAAAAAAATACGTGCAATGAACGTTTTTTATTATTGTTTGTATCATTATTTATAGAGAAAGAGAAAGAAAAGACGTAATTTTGCAGCAGATTTCGAAACTAAAAGCTAAAAGAATTATGAAAAAGGTATTATTGACAATGCTGACCGCGCTGCTGATGACGACTGGAGCATCGGCACAGGAAAAGCCAAAGGTGTTGGGTAAGAGCCACGCCATGCAGCGGGTAGAGGTCAGAAACCACTATCTGCTTTTGCCCGTACAGGAGCGCGAAGAGAATGCCAACATCCGCGTGATTATGGCAGGCCAGCAGGTGCAGTCGCTGAACGTGCGCCTGGCTGTTGACAAGGTAGACTACTACGTGCCCCTGGACATTCAGCGCTTTGGCGCGAAGGAATTGCTGCTGGACATTACGTTCTATGGCGACCGCCGCTTTACGGGTGCCATGAAAGATTTCCTCTGCTGGCGCGAGATGAAGCAGGGCGATGCGTTTGACACGGCAAACCGTGAGCGGTTCCGTCCAAAGTACCACCACACCCCGGTGTATGGCTGGATGAACGACCCCAATGGTATGTTCTATAAGGATGGTGTCTACCACTTATATTACCAGTGGAACCCCTACGGTTCGATGTGGGAGAACATGACGTGGGGCCACTCGACATCGAAAGACCTGATTCACTGGGAGGCACAACCTACCGCCATCGAAGCTGACGCGCTGGGAACTATTTTCAGCGGTTCGTGCGTGGTGGATAAGGGAGGGACCCGAAGATCCGGTGAATCTTCGGGAGGGTACCAAAACGATCAAGTCGTGGCGTTCTACACTTCGGCAGGCACCAGCCAGACACAATCGATGGCCGTGTCAAAGGACAACGGTATGACTTTCGAGAAATACACGGGCAACCCCGTATTGGTAAGCACAGAAGAAGATTTCCGCGATCCAAAGGCTTTCTGGAATCCTGAGATTCAGAAGTGGAACCTGATTCTGGCTGTTGGTCAGGAGATGCGCATCTACTCGTCAACGAATCTGAAGGACTGGACTTACGAGAGTTCGTTTGGCAAGGGCTACGGCAGTCATGACGGTGTGTGGGAATGTCCTGACCTCATCAAGCTGCAGGTGCGTGGTACTGACAGGCAGAAGTGGATGCTGATTTGTAATATCAATCCTGGCGGACCGTTTGGCGGCAGTGCTACACAATACTTCATCGGCGATTTCGACGGCAAAAAGTTCACTTGTGACCATCAGGACACCCGCTGGATGGACTACGGCAAGGACCACTATGCCACCGTCACCTTTGATAATGCTCCTGACGGCCGCAAGATTGCCCTGGCGTGGATGTCGAACTGGCAGTATGCCAACCAAGTGCCCACGAAGCAGTTCCGCAGTGCCAACTCGGTGCCTCGCGATCTGGGACTGTTTGAGTATAATGGTGAGACATACTGCAGCGTGACACCCTCGAAGGAACTGCTGACACTGCGCGGCAAGACTGTCAGCAAACTGCCTCAGGCCGGTGAGGTGGTGGTAGAATTGAAAGGCACGACGGAGATTACGCTGTCGAACGCATTAGGCGAACAGGTGGTGATGCGCTATGACGCCCAGAAGCACACCTTCTCGATGGACCGTACACGTGGCTATGCCAGCTTCAGCGAGGCATTCCCCATCAACACAGTAGCTCCCACGTATGGTGATATTCGTCAGTTGCGTCTGTTCATCGACCATTGTTCCATCGAGGCTTTCGATGCCGACGGCAAGATGGCGATGACGAATCTGGTGTTCCCCACGGAACCTTACAATCAGATTAAAGTGACCAACAAAGCAAAAGTAACGATATACGACTTTGAACATTGAACTTTGAACATTGAACATTAAGAGTTATGACGCACAATAACAATAAATCGATTTTCCTGATTCCCGTGATGCTCTGCTTCTTCTGCATGGGCTTCGTGGATCTGGTAGGCATTGCCTCCAACTATGTCAAGGCCGACTTGGGTCTCTCTGACTCTGTGGCCAACGTGTTCCCCTCGCTGGTGTTCTTCTGGTTCCTGATTTTCAGCGTCCCCACAGGTATGCTGATGAACAAGATCGGACGTAAGAATACCGTGTTGCTCTCGCTGGTGGTGACAGTGGTGTCGCTGCTCATTCCCTTGCTGGGCAATTCTTTTGCCGTGATGCTGGTGGCTTTCTCGCTGCTGGGCATCGGTAACGCCCTGATGCAGACCAGCATCAATCCACTGGCCATGCTGATTATTGGCGACAAGAACCTGGCATCGACGCTGACCTTCGGACAGTTTGTGAAGGCCATTGCCTCGTTTCTGGCACCCTATCTGGCTATGTGGGGAGCCACACAGGTGATGCCATCATTCGGTTACGACTGGCGCGTGCTGTTCCTCGTCTATTTCATCGTGGGTATTCTGGCCACGTTGTTGCTGTGGGCAACGCCTATTCAAGAGGAGTTGAGGAGTAAGGAGTCGAGTAGTAAGTCGCTCAGTACTGAATTTGTCGATTGCTTCAAACTGTTGGGCAAGCCCATCGTGCTATTGTCATTCCTGGGCATCATGTGTCATGTAGGTATCGATGTCGGCACCAACACCACCGCTCCGAAACTGCTGATGGAACGTGTGGGTATGACGCTCAACGAGGCCGCCTTCGCCACTTCATTGTACTTTATTTTCCGTACCATCGGTGCACTCACCGGGTCGTTCTTCCTGCGTGTGATGAAGACGCGTTGGTTCTTTATCTTCAGTGTCTGCTTGATGGCAGCCTCGATGGCGCTGATGTTTGGCGGACAGTCGAAAACAATGCTCTACGTAGCTATCGCATTGGTGGGCTATGGCAACTCGAACATCTTCTCGATGGCTTTCTCGGAGGCGCTGCTCTCCGTGCCCGACAAGCAGAACGAGGTCAGTGGCCTGATGATTATGGGCCTGTTTGGCGGAACCATCTTCCCACTCGTTATGGGCTTTATGAGCGATGCGATGGGACAGGCTGGTGCTGTTGCCGTCATGGCCATTGGTGTCATCTACCTCTTCACCTATATTCCACAAGTGAAACACTAATTGAGTTAAGAATTAAGAAATATGGAAGCAAAACGTTATGTAGTAGGACTCGGCGAAGTCCTGTGGGACGTACTCCCCGAAGGCAAGAAACTGGGCGGTGCCCCTGCCAATTTCGCCTATCATGCAGGACAGTTCGGACTCGAAACCATCGCAATCAGTGCACTGGGTGACGACAAGTTGGCTGACGAGACTATCGAGGCTCTGAAGGAACACAATCTGAGCTATCTGCTGCCGCGTGTGAAATATCCCACAGGAACGGTACAGGTGACGTTGTCGGGTGATGGCATCCCCGCCTATGAAATCAAGGAGAACGTGGCATGGGACAATATTCCCTATACTGCCGAGGTTGCAGCCATTGCCAAGAACTGCCGTGCCGTCTGCTTCGGTTCGCTGGCCCAGCGCAACGTGGTGTCGTGGGCTACCATTCGTCAGTTTCTGGACGACACCCCCGCTGACTGTCTGAAGATCTTTGATATCAACCTGCGTCAGCAGTTCTATACGAAGGACGTCATCGAGGAATCGCTAAAGCGTTGTAACATCCTGAAAATCAACGACGAGGAACTGGTGGTCATCAAACGCATGTATGGCTACGAAGATCTCGACATGCGTGGCATCTGCGAGAAGATGCTGGCTGAATATCAGTTGAAGATGCTCGTATTGACCTGTGGCACCAACGGCTCGTACGTCTTCGCACCAGGTCTGACGTCGTTCCAGGAGACCCCCAAGGTAACTGTGGCCGACACCGTAGGCGCCGGCGATTCGTTCACCGGTTCCTTCTGTGCCGCCATCATCAACGGCAAACCCATGGAGGAAGCCCACAAGAAGGCAGTCGCCGTATCTGCCTTCGTGTGTACCCAGAATGGTGCCATGCCGACATTGCCTCCTGACCTGCTTAAATAAAAAGGAGTTAAGGAGTTTAGACAATACTTCGTTTCCCCGGCAGTCCTGCTGGGGAATTTTTTATCACTTTTTCTTTGTTTTTTGCTTGCTTATTCGTATCTTTGCAAACGAAACTATAAAGAGCAAGCTTATTATGCGAAAAATACTAATCACTAGTACGGTGATATCCGTAATCTTGATTCTCTTCACGGGCTGTACTCGCGAGAAAACCCATTATGTGATTGGAGTATCCCAATGTTCAGAAGATATCTGGCGCGAGAAGCAGAATGCCGAACTGCGCATGGGGGCTTACCTGCAAGAAGAAGATGTGGATTTACACTTTGCTGCTGCTTACGACAGTGACGAGCGACAGATAGAGCAGATCGACTCGTTGGTAGAGAGTGGCATCGACCTGCTCATCGTTGCCCCGAATCAGGTGGCAACCATCTCGCCAGCCATCGACCGTGCTTTTGATAAGGGCATTCCCGTCATTGTGTTCGAGCGCAAGACCAATTCACAGAAATATACTGCGTTTATCAGTGCCGACAACTATGAGATGGGGCGCGTGATGGGTGAATACATTGCCTCGCAGTTGCATGGACAGGGCCGCGTCATGGAAATCATGGGGCTGAAGGGGTCGTCGCCTGCCATCGAGCGCCATAAGGGCTTTGCCGATGCCATGAAAGCCCATCCTGGCATTGAGATAGTGGCCACGTTGCAAGGCGACTGGACGGAAGAGAGCGCTTATGAAGCCACGAAGCAGTGGCTCGACAGCCTTCAGTCTTCTTCCAGCACCACCAAACCTATCAACTACGTCTTCGGCCAGAACGACCGCATGGCTATGGGCGCCCGCCGAGCCTTTTTAACTGAGAACTCAGAACTGAGAACTGAGAGGTATGACAACTCTCAGGGCACACAAGGTAATCACACCTCTCAGTTCTCAACTCTCAGTTCTCAACTTCCCCGTTTCTGTGGCATCGACGGTCTGCCTGGCGAGGATGGTGGTATCCGACTGGTGCGCGACTCCATCCTCGATGCATCGTATATTTACCCCACCCATGGCGACAAGCTGATAGAACTGGCTGTCGACATTCTGAAGGGCAAAGACTACCAGAAGGAAACCCATCTGATGTCAGCCCTCGTCACTCACGACAATGCCCGTGTGCTACTTCTGCAAAATGAAGAAATCATGCGTCAGTCCGACTATCTGGACCAGCTACACCATCGTGCAGACAACTATTTGGACCAGTTGGGCACCCAGCGTACGATTATCTGGCTGGCCGCAGCCTTCATTCTGTTGTTATTAGTGGTCTTCGTGTTGTTCTATAAATATCACCTCAGCAAGATCCGTCTGCAACACGAGCGCGTGGTGAACACCCTGTGGAATATGGAGACGCCTCAGCATACCCACCCCCAGCCCCTCCCTATAAGTGAGGGGAGTGAATACTCTCAAGACAAAAAAGAAGCGGATGAACTATCTACTCCCCTCACTTATAGGGAGGGGCAAGGGGGAGGGTCTGAAGAGTCGGCTTCCGTTCCCGTCTTCATCACCCGTTTCAAGGAAGCCGTCGAGGCCCGTTTGGATGATAGCGACGTCAGCGTGGAAGACTTGGCAGCAGACATGAACCTCAGCCGCGTACAATTGTATCGCAAGGTCAAGGCTGTCACGGGTTCCTCGCCCGTAGAGCTGTTGCGTACGGCACGCCTGAACCGAGGCTACCAGCTGCTGCTCACCACCGACCTTTCCATCAGCGAGGTGGCCTATCAGGTCGGCTTTACCGCCCCCTCGTACTTTACGAAATGTTTCAAAGAAGAATACGGTCTGTTACCTGGCGACATCCGAGAAAGGTAAAAAAGTAAAAAGGTAAAAGAGTAAAATATGAATAATCGTTCATTGTTTAGCAGAAATGTTACATTGAACGATTTTTTTATTCTTATGAAACATCCGTTACATCCTGTACACGCGAAATACAGTACTTTTGCATCAGAATTTTGAAACAAGTACTAACCCTATTAAAAGAAAAAAAGCAAATGAAACAAGCGAAACGATTCTTACTCAGTTTCCTGGCTCTGCTGACATGTACTATTATGTACGCGCAAGGCGAAATCACAGGAACAGTGAACGACGCCATGGGACCAGTCATTGGTGCTACGGTGATGGAGAAGGGCACGACCAATGGTACCGTGACCGACTTCGACGGTAATTTCACCCTGAAGGTAGAAGCCGGCAAGACGCTGGTCTTCTCGTACATTGGCTATCAGACCGTAGAGCTGCCAGCCCAGAACGGTATGCAAGTCATGATGAAGGACGATGCTCAAGTGTTGAACGAAGTGGTTGTCACGGGTTATCAGGTGCAGCGTAAGGCCGACCTGACGGGTTCTGTGGGCGTTGTCGAGACGAAAGACTTCAAGACCAGCAACACCGACCCGATGGCATCGCTGCAGGGTAAGGTTCCTGGCATGACTATTACCTCGAACGGTTCGCCCTCTGGCGAGGCCGATGTGCATATCCGCGGTATCGGCAGCATGGGCGGTTCAAGCACCACACCGCTTTATATCGTAGACGGTATGCCCTACAGTGGTTCACTCAACAGCCTGAACGCTTCGGATATTGAGACCATGCAGGTGCTGAAGGACGCAGCCTCAGCCAGTATCTATGGATCGCGTGCTGCCAATGGTGTCGTGGTCATCACCACCAAGAAAGGCAAGAAGGGCGATAAGGTCAACATCGACTTCAATGCCTCCGTGTCTATGGCTTGGATGAATCAGAAGATGAAGCTGCTGAACAGTCAGCAGTATGCTACCGCTTTGGTACAGGCCGCCCTGAATGACGGTAAGAATCCTGATGACTATGCCCAGAACTACGGCCTGACGCTGCATGCTGACGGCGGCACTCCTATCAGCGTTTACAATCCTGCAACAGGTGCTATGGAGTCGTACGCCGTGGGTGGTTTCTACGACGGCTATATGAACGCCAAGCGCACCATGCTGTATAGCGACACCGACTGGGTAGACGAAATCGGCCGCACAGGCATTACCCAGAACTACGACATATCCTTCTCGAAGGCTACCGACAAGGGCTCGTCGCTCTTCTCTGCTGGCTACAAGAAGGCCTTGGGTGTGCTGAAATATACAGACTTCGAGAACTTCTCGGCCCGCTTCAACAGCAACTACAAGCTGAACAGCATTATCAGCGTGGGCGAGAACGCCACATTCTCGTATACTAACAATGTGGACTGTGCTCCTTTGGAGAACGCGCTGAAGATGGCTCCCAC
>JAEEGK010005154.1_pt1 | contig 31650 bp, 15 predicted proteins | sample 8958771 | NCBI WGS metagenome assembly JAEEGK01 (sample SAMN16246547, study PRJNA631951) | gut metagenome | biome: gut microbiome; feature: rumen; material: SC-attached | host: Bos | place: Iran: Karaj | collected 2018-10
AAAGTTTTAAAAAATTAATAATATTATAATGGGGGATGGGGATTGGGGATGGGGGATTGGGGATTGGGGATTGGGCCCAATCACCAATCCCCAAACCCCAATCCCCAATCCCCAAAATAATTCTTATTTTTAGGAAAAAATCAAAAAAATTAATAATCAAATTAAATATTAAAAAATAAAAATTTATTAAAGTAAATTATTTTTGGGGGTTACCAAGGTACAAATACATTTAATTTTTTATAAAATAATAAAAATTAATGTGATGATAACTTCATTTAATAAAAAAATTAAAAAAATGATAATAAGATATATAATAGTATTCGCATATTTTATTTTTACAATAATAATATTAGTAAAAAATATTATTAATAAATTACAATAGTCAGATTTATTTTATGGTTACACTCCTAAAAAAAAATATCCATGGTTAAGTAATTCACAATTTAATCCTTCATTTCTTTCAGAAAAATATACAAAATGGATGAGTTATATAGATGATTCAATAAATATAAAAAATTTAGTAATTCCAGGAACACATAATTCATGTTCAAGTAAATTTATAGAACCAAATGTAAAATTTATTAAAGAAAGAATTGTAAATCAAGCTTGGAGCATTAAAGAGCAATTAATTGCTGGAATTAGATATTTTGATTTAAGACCAGGACAAAACTATTATATTTATCATTCTTTTTATCCTACTATTTATACTTTAAATCAAACTTTAGAAGATATGATTGAATTTTTAAAAAAATATCCCTCTGAATTTTTATTTGTTAGATTTAAATTTAATACTAAAACTTGTAAATCTATTAATATTGATTTATGTATAAATAAATTTTTAGATTCTGTTTTAAAAAAATATGATAATATATTTTATAAAGAAAAAGAATTTCCTAATATTGGTTTAATTAGAGGGAAAATTTATGCTTTTCTTGAAAATTCTAAATATAATTTAACAAAATGGAATAAAGCTGATGTTTATTTACAAGATAATTATAGCTATAAAAATATGTTTTCTCTTAATAGACCTTTTATCTTAAGAAGTAAAAGAAATTCTATTAAAGAATATTTATATGATATTGATAGAAAAAAAGAAAAATTAGTTTTAAATCATTGTTCAATGAATAGTAGATTATTATCTTGTACTCCTCAATTTATTTCTTTTGTTACTAATGAAGTGGTTATGAAAAATGATTATTTAAGAGGTGTTATTATTTTTGATTTTCCAGGTGAAGAATTAATAAAATATATTATCGATAAAAATAATTTAAATTGGGATTTATAATTTTATTTTTATATAATTAAAGAAAAAAAAATTAAAGATTAATAAAAATAGGTTCATTATTTCTTATAAGAATTAAATATGTCATTTACTATATTCAAAATATCATTTAATATTAAAATAAAAGGAAAGAATAAAAAGCCAAAATATTTAACAATAATTATATTTCTATTTAATGGGCAAAAAATAGTGGAGTATTTATTTATGAAGTAGATAAATCTTATAAAATATCTTATAATTATTTCTGTTACCCCCAAAAAAAAACCAACAAATCCCTCATTCTGAATTAAATTTATTTAATGTTTTCTTTTTTGAATGGAGTAAATGAAATTTATTTATTAAAAATGAATTATAGAATTTTTAATATTTTGATTAAATTATTTTTAATTTGTACATCAAAAATAGAATAATTAAAGTTTTTTTAAATAAATTTTAATCTTCACTTTCATTATCCTCATAATTAGTATTTCCAAATTTCTGATTAATTTTATATCTTTCTAAATACATATTTTCTTCTTCTTGAGTCATAGCAATAAAAGGGATTAAAATAGGTACTTTTCTTTTATAATCAATATAATCTTGACCAAAGAAAGTGATTAAATAAGGTTCTTCAATTAAAATTCTATCTTTAAAAAATCGAAACAAAACAATAATATACATAACAATACAAATAGGATTCATACATAAAATTTGTGTAGAAACAGACCAAAGAAAAAATCCAAAATAAGAAGGATGTCTAGAAATAGAATATATACCATGAGTAACTAAAGTATGTTCTTTTTTTTTTCTATAAGAAATTAAATGAGTAAAAGAAACTTTTCCAGTAAATAAAGCAGCGATTCTAAAATATTGACCAATGATTAATGTAATAGTACCAAGAAAAGTAAATAAAAAAAAAGATTTAAATTTATGGAAAAAAAAATTTTCTATATAATATTCAATAAAACTAAATGATGTTGTATACATCCATGCTTTACTTTGATCAATTAAAAAAGAATGCCATGAACAATTATTAAAATGATAAAATAATACACTTAAATATTCTGAATAATGATATATTACTAAAGAAATATAATATATGTGAATTTGATATAAAAAATCATTTTTTTGAATTAATCTTATTAATGAATATGAAAATATAAAACATAATAATAATCCTACATATACTTCCTTTTTTCTCTTTTCAATTTTTGTTTGAGATATTAAAATTATTGTAATTAATAAGGATAATGATAAAAATATAAGAAAATATAATTTGGAAAAATTATATAGGAAATAAAAAAAGAATACGTATATTGGAGTTGACAAAAAGATTATTAAATAATGAATTGTCATTGTTGAATTTTGTTCTTTAATTAATTTTTCATTTTCCATTTTTTGAAAATAAAAATATTTAAAAATATTGATGATATATTTAATTAATTTTATTTAAACAATTTAAAATTGTTTTTAAAACATAATTAGTTTTTTTTAAAAATGAAAAATTGTAGTATTGAAAGTATACAAAAAAATATTTTTACAACCGAAGGTTCAATTGAAGAAGATTTTTCTGGTATTCCACTTTCTCATTCTTCAAAAATGATATTTTCTAAAAATAAAAATATGAAAGGAAATAATAATAATAAATTAGAAAAATCTATTAATTCAATTAAAACAAAAAGTATAATAAATGAATTTAAAAAGTTATTAAGTGAAACTCAAGAAGCAACAAATAATATTAAAGAAAGAAGTGAATTATTTAAAAAAGAATATTTAACTGAAAATAATGATTATATAAATAATACATCATTTAAAAATCAAAATATATCAAATTCAAATATCACATTTACAAATGAAAATAATAAAGAAATAGATAATAAAAATAATGAAGAAACAGAAAAATTAATTATTGAAGATGAAGTAACAAGATTAAAAATATCAAATGATATTTTATTAAAAACAAATTTGGATTTAAAAAATAAAAATAATATATTAGAAAGTGAAATAAAACATTATAAAAATAATCCAGTGTATAAAACTCCATATACTCAATATGATTCAAATTTAAATAATTTTATAGAAGAATTAAGAAATGCTTTAGATAATACACAAATGTCAAATAATGAATTAAGAGAAGTAATTTTAAAATTACAAAATTCAAATGAAAATTTATCAGATTCAAATTTAGAATTAATAAGAAATTATGAAATTACAAAAGAAGAATTAGAAAAAGTTATTAAGGAAAATTCTAATTTAAAAGGTTCAATTATGTTAAAAGATGAAAAAATAAATGAATTAAATTTTATTATTGATGATCAGAAAAAATCTATGAGTCAAATGGAAGAAATGTTACTTACAAATGAAAAAAAAATTAATTATTTAAAAACTGTTGAAAATTCAAGTAAACAAACTGAAAATGATAATGAAGTTATTATTAATAATTTAAAAGAAACTATTGAAAATTTACAAAAAAATGGAAATAATTATGATGAAGATATTAATAAATTAAATGAAAAAATTTATGATTATATGGAACTAATTAATGAAAGAGAAAAAATTATTGATAATTTAAATAATGAAATTCAAGTTAAAAATAATGAAATTGATGATTTTAATAATAAAATAAAAGAAAAAGAAAAAATTATTAATAAATATAAAGTTGATTCTATGAAAAGTAAAAATGATTATCAAGAAATATTATTTGATAATGAAAAATTAAAAGCTCAGATTGAATCTTTTAAATTATTATTAAAAGACAGAGAAAAAACAATTGATAGTTTAAAAAAAAGTGTTTCATTTTTATCAAAAACTTTTGATAATAATTTAAAATTAAAAATAATAAATAAAACTGAAGAAAGCTCAAATGTTCCAAAAAATAAAAATGAAAAAAATAATAAATATGTTGAAAATTTAGAATATCAAATTAAAAAATTAAAAGAAGAAAATTCTGAATTAAAAAATGAAAATAAAAAATATGAAAATGAATATAATGAATATATTAACCAATTTGAGCAAAATAAATATGATTATCAATTACTTTATAAAAAATATAAAGAACAAGAAAATATTATAGAGAATTTAAAAGAAAATTTTTCAAAAAATAGGAAAGATAATGAATTAGAAGAATTAATAAAAAAAAATCAACAAATAATGGAAAAATTAAAATTAATTCAAGAAGAAAATGAAAATAAAAATAATGAATTATCAATATTGAAAAAAAATTATGATAGAGTAAATAATATTTTAAAAGAAAAAGAAATAAATGAAATTAAAAGAGAAATAAAAGAAAAAGAATATAAAGAAGAAAATAATTCAAATATATATATTGAGAATAATAATTCAGAGAAAAAAAATGATGAAGAAAATAATGAAGATAAAAATGAAAATAATAATTTTAATACAGAATCATCAAATTATATAGAAACAAAAATAAATACAGAAAATTTAATGAAATCAAATTTAGAAACAGAAACAATTAAAAAAGAGCCAAATCCAAATTTAATATTTTCAATAAATAAATATAAAAAAATAATATCTTTTGATTTAGGAAGTAAACAATTTGATATAATAAAACCAATAGATAAAACATCAACGTTAAAAAATAATTTTTGGGAAGTAATTTTGAATAATAATTATTCAATAAATTGTTTAAATACAGAAAATGGTTTATTTATAATAATAAATAATTTAATTTTTTTTTATGAATCATCATCAAATTCAATATATCTTTTTTCAGAATTAAAGTATTCTCATAATAAATGTTCTTCAATATTAATAAAAAATGATATTTACATAATTTCAGGAGAAAATACATTAAAATGTGAAAAATGTAATTTAGAAAATGGAATAATTTCAAATGTTCCAAATGTAAATTATGAAAAATCTTTTTGTGGTTTATGTAATATTGGAAATAATTATTTATATACAATTTTTGGTTATAATTGTATTTGTATTGAAAAATTAAAATTATCTTCTAATTATAATAATAATATTTCTTGGGAAATCGTTAAATATAATAATGAAATTAAATTTACTTTACAAAATTTTATTTGCTTTGTCGATGATTATATGAATATTGTAATTTTTGGAGGTCAAGATTCTCAACAAAATTTAAATTATAATATTTATTCCTTTGATATTGGTTATTGTGAATTTTCAAAAAAAGGAAAAATTGATAATTCTTCTTTATTTAGTTCTCTTCCTTTACAAATTACAGATAATTTATTTTTGGCTTTTGATTTAAATGGGAATATTCATGTTTATAATAGAGAAATAGATATTCATAGTGTTTATGAAATAAATGAAAATTTTGAAGAATAAATAATTTAATAGAGTAATTTATTTAATATTTTTTTTTTATTTTTTTAAAATAAAAATTCATTTTATTTTTTTTTTTCAGTGTATGAATACAAACACTCATTTTTTAAATCACGAATGTTATTTTTTTCATCATTTTATATCTTAATAAAAAAATTCTATTAAATTAAAAAAAATTAATTATTTTTTTATTAATTCCTTTTTTTTTTTAAATCTCAATTTTTGAATCTATAAAATGAATAAATCTTTGGAATATTATATTTATAAATTGATATATATTATTCAATAAATATATTAAATATATTAAATATATAATATCAATATATATAATTTATATTGATAAAGCGTCATTTAAGAATTTTTTAGTAATATTTTAAAATTAATTTTCTAAAATGAAAAATGAATCATTAATTAGAAATATTAATAAAATATTAGAAAAAATTGATGATAATTCAATTATAATAAATGAAAAAGATTTAAAACTTTTTATAAAAAATATTGAAAATTTATTCCAAAATTTCTATCTTTCATTTTATTTATCAAATGATAATGAAAATTTAGAAAAAAGAAATATGCAATTTTCATCAGATTATATAAGAAAAATAAAAGAAGAAGATAAAATAAGTTTAATAAAAAAATTTATTTTAACATTTTATTTTTATTTCATTGAAATTAATGAAAATTTTAATGATGAATTTAATATATCTAAAGCTATTTTTAACCAAAAAAAAATTTATTTACTAATTATTAAGAAAATAAATCAATTATTTTTTTCTAAAATTTTTAATGAAAATCATATAATAGTATTTTCAAAATTTTTGATAGTATTAGGAAAAAAATATTATGCCTTATCTTTATTGAAAGACATAATAAAAACTTCAAATTATAACAATGAAATATGTAATAACATATTAAAAGATATTTTCTCTTTTATAAATAAAGAAAAAATTAAATTTAAAAATCAAAGAATTTCAAAAATTTTATTTTTTATAATTGATAATATTGAATTAAATGAAGAAAATAAAAATAATATTATTAACATATTATTAAATATATCTCTTCTAAAATATGATAATCAATTATTTGAATATTTAATGGAATCATTATTATTTCATTTTGAAAAAATAGGAAATAAAGCATCAATAATAAAACCAAAAAATTTAAATATTAAAAATTCTTTTTTTTCTTTAAATTTAAAGGTTATATATCTAAAGCAATTAATAGAAAAAGAATATGAATTATTTAATCGAGATAATTTCAAATTATTTTCAGGATTTATTTTTGAAAAGGAATCTTCATTTTTAAAATTAGAAAATATTATGGAATTTGGAAAAGAAAAAGGAATTACAATTATATTTTCCTTTCAATTTACAAAATTAACAAATGAGAAAATAAATTTATTAGAATTAAATGAAAATTCTAAAAAAACATATTTTACAATATATTATGAGAATGGAAGTATTTTTTTTTCTTTTCCAACATCAAAAAAAGAGAATTTTATTTTTCCAAAAGAAAATGATTTACAAATTAAAGAGAAAATAACATATTTATTAATATTTACTATTGAAAAAGGAAATACAAATAAAATAAAGGTAATATTAAATAATAAAGAATATGATTATACATTACAATATGGTAAAAGTTTTGATTATCCTTTTAAATCAGTTAACTCTGAATTATATATTTGTAAAAATATTAATTCATTTCAAGGATATATTGGAACTATTCTTTTATTTGAAAGTTTTTTTCCAAAAGAAATTACTCAAATCATTATGTCTTTTAAAGGTTATTATGAATCTATTTTATTATGTAATGAATGTAATTTATATAATGTGAAAAATGATATTAGAAATTTTGAAAATTATTTTTCCAAATTATCAGAATTTAAAATAGTTGATAAATTAAAAGGAATAATTTCTCCAAAATCAATTTTAATTAAAAGTGATAATAATTGGAAAGAAAATTCTTATGAGATTAAAAATAATAAAATTAATAAAAATTCTATTATTAATGGTGATATTAAATTATTTTTAAATTTATCTTTTAGTGTATATAATTTTTTATATTTTAATGGATTAAAATATCTTCAATTAAATTGTGAATATTATATACAGATTTTAAAAACAGAAAAATTTGAAAAAGATTATAATATAATTAATAAAAATATTTTAAATTTAATTCAATTTTTATCAACAATTATAAATAAAGTTAATAATAATTTTTCATATTTTGAAAATTGTTTTTTGTTTTCAAATGAAAATATGATTGATGATTTTTTTATAGATTTATCAACAGAAAAATTAAAAACAGAAACAAATGAATTATTATTTCTTTTATCTTCTATTTGTGAAGTAATTAAACTTTCTAAAGGAGATAAATCTTTAATCATAGAAGAATTAATAATACTTATTCCTTTATTATATATAAAAGAAAATTCAAATTTTATTTCTTCAATTTTATATAAAATTATATATTTTCTTCTGAACAAAGATTTATATAATGAAGTAACAAAAAAAATATTACCTAAAGTTTATTTAACAATATATAATTGCATGATTTGTTCAAATTTTGATTTGTTAAAAACTATTTTTTTAAAAAGATTAATTGAAATGAATGATATATCATTTGAATATTCTAAATTATTAGATTTATTTTTATTTAAATTAATTTCTAATGAACCAATAAAAAATAATAAATTAGATTCAACAAATGAATCATATCAAAAAATAAATAAATCAGAACAATTAAATGTTTTATTGAAAAAAATAATAAAAAAAATAAAAGATGTGACTGTATCAATTTCAGATTTAGATTTTATATCAAAAGTATTAATTTTATTATATAAGAATTTATATGATATAAAAGCAAAAAATAAAGAAATAAAAAATAAAGAAGAAAAAAAGAAAGAAAAACAAGATTCAATAAAAGGTTTAAGTTTAGTTATTATTGATGAAAATATTCATAATGAAAATAATAAATATAAAGGTTTTATTTTAACAGGATTAAAAGCTCTTCAAAGTATATCAATTCAATCAGAAGAATATTTTGATAAGATTGATAAGCTTAAAGCAATTTTTATTCAATTTATTCAATTTATTGAAGAATTTGAAGACTCTTTTTTTTCAATTTTAATTGATTTTCAAAGATTAGATTTTGATGAAGGAAAACAAATTTTTATTAATGGAAAAAAATCTTTTCTTTCTTTTTTTTCTCTTTTATTTCAACAAATGAATTTTAAAAAATTTGAAAATTTAATAAATAATAATATTTTCAAAATTAGTGAAAATCAAATCAATTATGATAATTTTCCTAACAAATTTCAATATTTATTAAAATTAGTTCGAAATTTTACAAAGGATGAAATTTTAAAATTACATATAAATAATCTTGATTATTTAATTTATATGAGAAATATTGTTTTTTCTTTTTTAATGAATATTTTAAGTGATTTTTCTTTACCAAATATTATAGAATCAAAAAAAAAAATAATTAGAAATATTTTACATTCTAGTGAAGATTTAATTCAATATTATATGGATTATAAAATTTTTGATGATAAAATTTCAGAAATTTTTTCTACTGAAATTATAAACATCAGTAAAATTTTAATTTATTATGATGATAAACCATTTATTTTTGATTTATTATTTAAAATTTTTAATAAATTTCAATCAAGTTCAGAAAAAAATAAAAGAATAATTCCTAATATTTTTAAAATTTTGGTTTCTGATTTAAATTCAAATTTATCAAAAAAAAAAGAAATATCTGAAGATTCTATTTCATTTCAAAATCTTATAAATTTAGTGATTTTATTTTATAAAATAATATCAAGATTTAAAAGTTCAAATATTGATAAAGAATATAATAAACAATTTATTCAAAGTTTTTTTTTAAATAGTTTTCTTTTTTCAAATAATCCAGTTTTATATAATTCAACAAAATATTTTATTGGAAAAGACAACTATAAATATTTAATTGAATTAATAATTGAAATTTTTATTGAATTATATTTATTAACAGGAAAAACAAATTTTATTGATTTAATAAAAAATGATATTTTAAAACATCCATATAATAATGAATCTTTATTGTATGAATATGATAAAAAATATATTGAACCTGAAAATGAAAATAAAGGATTACTTCAAATTTTTTCAAAAAATTCTTCTGTAAAAAAACAACCAAGAAAATTATTATGTTTACATTATTATATCAAATTTTGTCTTTATTCATTAAATAATAAAAAATGTGATAATTTAATTAAACCACTTTATGAGGAAATAAAAAAAGTTTTAAAAGAAGAGATTATACAATTATTAAAAAATAAATCTAAATTAAAATTAATAGAAGGTTTAATAAATCCTAAAGAAGAAAAAGATGAATTATATAAAAAAGTATTTAATTATTTTTACTATGAAAAATATAATACTTTAAAATATCCTAAAAAACCAAAAGAAGGAGAATTATATATAGAAAAAAAAGTATCAAATGAAAAATATAAATTTTATTATATAAAATATTTTAAATGTTCATTTGAAAAAGATGGAGAAATAAAAAAAAATGATTTAAATAATATAATAAGATTATCTCCTACTAAATATTCAAATTTAAGAGCAGATAAAACAATATTTCAAAGTTTTAATGTTTCAAGATCACGGAAACATTCATTAGATTTAAATGAACCTGATTCTTCAAATAAGAATATTTTTCAAGAAGAAGAAATTGATAAATTTATTTCTAAATTTGAAAATGAAATTATTCATAAATCTTATAAAAATTTTGAAGATGTATTTATTTATAATTTTAATAACTTAAATAATAGAAGAATATTATGTAAAATTATTTTTGGAGAATTTTTTAAACAATTATTATTTTCTAATGATTGTTTTTTAAATTTAAGAAAAAATTATTTAAAAACTTTTTACTATTATCAAGTTAATAATACTGATTGTGATTGTTATTTAAAATTTCCTTCTAAATTAAAAAATTTTTCTTCTAAAAAAAATGTTGTTAAAATATTTTTAAAACCAGATTTTAATTTTTTTACAAAACAATATTATAATATTTCTCATAAAGAAATAGAATTAAATTTTGAAAGAAATGAAGAATCAAATAATTTATCTTTTTTTAAAAATAGATTGGAAATAAAATTTGATGTTTTAAATTCAAAAAAAATTGATTCTGAATTAATTAATATTGAATGTATAACACAAGGAACAATTTTTTTAACAGAAAATTATTTTATTTATAAATCTTATGCTAGTCAAAATGAAAATGAAAGACAAAGTAAAACAAGTATTTCTGAAAATTCTTTAAAAAAAGTTTTTTCTTCTTTTGAAAATGATATTAATGTTAATAAAGAAAAAATACTATTTTTTAGATTTGAACAAATTAAAAATTGTTTTATTAAAAGATATTTATTTCAAAATCAAGCATGTGAAATTTTTTTATTAAATGGGAAAAATTATTTTTTTAATTTGTTAACTGTTCAAAACGCAGAAACAATAAAATTAATATTTGAGAAAAAAAATGTTAAAATAATCTCAAATTTAAAAGAACATTTTAATGAAAAAAAATATACAAAAAAATATTATGATAATAAATTATCAACATTAAATTATTTATTATATATCAATTTTTATTCTTCTCGTTCATTAAATGATTTAAATCAATATTTTATTTTTCCATGGTTAACAATCATAGATGAAAATGATTTATTAGTTAAATTAAGAGATTTTAAATATCCTCTTTCAGCTCAAAGTGAAAATAAAAGAAAAGAAATAATTTTTAAATTTGAAGATTTAAAAAAGAAAAATGTAAATAAAAAAAAATTTGTAAATCATTTTAATTCTCATTATTCTGCTTCTTCTTTTATTAATTTTTACTTAACTAGAATTTCACCTTATAATGAAAATATTATTAAACTTCAAAATGGACAATATGATAATCCTAATAGAACGTTTTATTCAATATATGAAATTTTAGAAATATTAATTCATTATAATGATAATAGAGAATTAGTTCCTGAATTTTTTTATTTAAGTGAAAGTTATTTAAATTTAAATTATAATAATTATGGTATAAGAGTTGATAATGTTCATATTAATAATATTGTTTTTGATAAATATTTTATTGAAAATAATAATATAAATCCTTTTCAATTTATGATTAGATATAGAAAATTATTAGAAAGTTCTGAAGTTACTAAATTAATTCCTTTATGGATTGACAATATATTTGGAGTTAATCAATTAAATGATAAAAAAGAAGATTGTAATTTATTTAGTAAATATTCTTATGCTGAATTGATGGATTTTTCTAAAATAATAGAAAAATATAATAAAAAAAAATTAAGTATTGAAGATATTTGCTCTAAATTAAAAATTAAAATTAGTTTTATTTTAAATTTTGGACAAACACCTTTAAAATTATTTGATGATAAATTAAAAATTAAAAAAGGAACTTTTTTTGATTGTAAAAAACTTACTAAAATTTCTTTATTTGAAGATAATGAATTATCATCTGGGATAAATAAAATAAATACAAATTCAATAATATTTTTCTCTTTGAAAATCTTTTATAAAAAATTATATGTTTTATCAAAAGAATCAAATAAAGGAATAATTTTAACAATATATAAAAATAATATAAATTCAATATATTCAGAAATAGAAGAATCAAAAAATTTTTCTTCAATAACAATAAGGGAAATTAATTTAAGTTACTTTAAAAATATGCATAAGAAGAAATATATATATAATTTAAAAAATTGTTTTTCAATTCATAAATATGATGATGAAACTATATTTTTAATAGTATCAAATAATAGAAATAATTCAATAATATTTTATTCTAATATATCATTAGAACAATCTTTTATTTTACCTTCATATACAAGTTCGATATTATCAATTTCTAATAAATTTATTGTTACAGGACATATTGATGGAATAATCATTCATTGGTCTGTTGTGTTGGAAGGAAAATCTATAAAATTAAAATACATGAAAAAATGCATTGTTTCAAGTGAACCTATATTATCTATATCTTATGATTTTGATAATAATATTATTATCATTGGAAATAATAAGGATGCTACTGTTAATATTAGAAATTTTGACAATTTTGAATTGATTTCTGTAATTTATTTAAATACTTTTAATCATTTTTTTAGTTATTTAATCATAGAACAAAAGGTTAATCTTTTTAATTATTTTGTATATATTATTTTATATGCATCAGATAAATTTAGTCTTCATTGTTATACTGTTAATGGAGTTAAAATTTGTAAACCTTTAGAAAATATTTGTAATACTTTTTATATTTTTAAAAATGGGAATATTTTAACTTATTCATTTAAAGAAAAAGGATTTATTGTTTGTAAAGGAGAAAACTTACATAAAATTGTATTTATTAAAAAATTAGAAATTGAAAGAGAAATAATTTATTTTGAATTTGATGAGGAAAATAATAATATTTATTATCTTTATCAAAATAATGACATTCAAAATATTAATTATTTATATTTAACAAATGAAGATATAGAATTAATTTATAAAGAAGATTATTTTATGGAAACCAAACAAAATATGAAAAAAGATATTTGGAATAATATTGAAGATTATAATGATAAGACTCTTAAAACTAGTCATTCTGAAATTACTCAATCATCTTCAATATAAAAAATGTTTGTATTATTTAGATAAATAAATAATTTTGTAATTAATATTTCTATATTAATTAAATGTTGATTTAATTTGAAACATTAAAATAAAAGAAAATATTATTATAAACAAAAACCAATTGAAATAAAAAATATATGAAAATAAATCTAATTAAAATCTAAAATTTAAATTCAAATAAAAATTTGAAAATTTTATTCTTTTTCAAAAAATTATTTTATAAAATGTCTTCAATAGATAGAGATAAAAAAAATAATATTTATTTAACTCTCTATCAATCACAAATATGTCAAAATAACACACAATATCTTCCTTATTCATTATCAATTTCTTATAATGATTTACCTCCAAAAGACATTTATTCAATAAAAACAAAAAAACATTATTTTAATGAAAAAATTATAAATTTTAAAGTATCATCTTCAAGAAGAAAAGACAATATAATAATATTATCAGCATATACTAAAACAATGTTTGTATTAAAAAATACTTTTGCAAAAGTGAAAATTCCTTTTAATTTAAATAAAACAAATAATAATCAGAAACAATGGTATTTTTTAAAAGATAATGAAGATGAAATAGTTTTAAAAATATTAATTTCAATATTATCAGAAGTATATTTACATCAAAATAATTCAATGAATGCTTTAAATAGAAATGGAAATAAATCAAGTGAATTTTTAGGAATAAAATCAACTCATAATAATTCTTGTTTTAATTTGAATTCTTATACTTTTAATTTAAATAATAATCCTTTTAATAATAATTCTATGTCAAATTTAAAAGCTAATCCTTCTTTATTATACAACACTAAAAATTCTAATCATTTAATTTCTATTTTAGAAAATGATAATGATAATAATATTACAGTTAGTGAAAATAATGAAATTTCTAATTTTAATTTAAATCTTAGTTTTATTTCTATCAATGAAATCAATAAAACAATTTCCAATAAAGTTGATTTTATTTTTGATTTACAAAATAATGTTGAAAAAAATAATGAATTTTTAAAAACTACTGAATTAAATTATAAAAAAAAGAAATATATTATTGAAAAAGAAAAAGAAAAATTAAAAGATAATAGAAAAAAATTAGAAAAAATAAAACAATTATATGAAAATAAAAATATTAATCTTCAAGGAAATATTATACAATTAAATAAATCAATATATAGATATAGATTAAAAGAAGAAATTGAAGAATATAATAAAAAAATATTTTCAGATTTAAACTTTATAATATCAAATACGAATGATTTACCAAATATAGAAAATAATTTAGAAAAAATCAATTCAAAAAAAAGTTTATTAAAAAGTGATGATAGTTCATTAAATACAAATGAAAATTCAAATTATAATTCAATATCAAGTAAAAAAAATAATAAGCATAATAAAGCAAATACTTCAATTAATCTTAATTTAAATTATAATTCTTCTATTCATTATGATACAATAAAAAATTCAAAACAAAATAAATTTGAGAATTTCATTTCTAAACATTCAAATTCAATTAATTTAATAACTTATGGAAATGCTTTTAATAATGATAAAATATTTAATAAACATCATTCTCCTTCTTCAAGTTTAGAACCTAAGAAAATTATAAAAAATTATCAACAAAATTTTATTAAACAAAAAAACATAAATGATAAAGAAATTCATTCACCTAAAAATAATATCAAAGAAAAAAATAGAAATTCTATTAAAAAAGATATTGTTGAATTTGATAATATAAAAGTAATAACAATTAAACATTCAAAATCAAAATCAAATATTTTAAATAATGAAAAGAAAAAAATTAATTTTTCAAATAATATAGAAAAGAAATTAAATAATAATTATTTAAGTAAATCAAATTCCAATACTATAAATTCAGCAAAACCAAAAAGAAAATTATATGATAAAAAAAATTCAAAAATTCCTCTTTCTAAATTTTCTTTATCAAATGATATAAATAAAAATAATAATAATCAGGAAATTAATATTTTGAAACAAAATAATAAAAATAAAAAGAATAAAATTGAATGATAATGTCTTAAACGTAATTATTTAATTTATTGTAATTTTTATCTCGAAATTATTTCTTTTTTAATATTTTTATAAATAATTAATATAATAAATTTTTAAAATATATGATTAAAAAACTATTTATTTAATTTATATGAACATTTTAATTTATAATTAAAAATGCCTTTAAATGATATATCATCAATATCAAAAACCCAAAATTTAAATTCAAAAATAGAAATACCTTTATTAACATCTTTATTAAAAAATCTTGATAATAGATTATCAAATTTAGATTCAAATTCAAATTCTCATATTCAATTTATTAATGACACAATTCAATGGACAGAAAATATTATTTCGTATTGTAAAAATATAGAACAACAAATTTCACATAAAAAAGAACAAAAAAAAGAAAGCAATTCTAAACCAAAAAATCCAACAGAAAATAATAATAATAATCCCAAAAAAATGATAAAACCAAAAACTCCTTTAAGAACTTTAAAAAATACAATGAATTTTCCAAGAACTTTAACAGAATCAAAATTAAAACTAAATTCAAACACTAATTTAAATATGAGAAAAACAATGAACACAAGAAAAAAAACATTAAAACAAAATAAATCAAGTACAAATGTTATTTATAAAAATTTTCTAAATTCGAATAATTCATTAAATAAAAATAATGTTAGTAATAAATTAAAAAATAATAATAATAATAATAATAAAACAACAAAGAAATCAATTCAACGTAGAAAATCAATAATTCTTTCTCACAGACCAACATTAAAAAACAGTAAAACATTGATTAATTTAAAATTACCAAGAAAAAGTATAAATCCATTAATAAAGTCTCAAAAAAGAAAAGTATTATCTAGAATCAACACAGAATCAAATTTAAATATTTCAAAAGGTGAAAAAACTTTAGATAATAGTTTTTCTAGAATAATTTCAATGGAAGATACTTTTCCAAATGATTTTAATTTAAATTGTGATCCTATATTAACTTCTCCTATGAATGATCTTGATTTTATTCCTAAAGGTTTATTAATTAACGAAGATAATTTAGATAAAAATTATGTTATAAAAACTAATATCGAAGAATTTATTGAAAATGATAATATTAATTATATTAAATATTTAGATAATAAAGATAAAGTCAATTTATTAAGTACTAATAAATTATTTAGGAAAAACTTTTTAAAACAAATTATTTTAAATTTAAAAGAAGAAAAAAACAAATTTAAGGAAATTATTAGTTGTTTTAATGTTAATGAAGTGGGAAAAAAATATAATATTAAAAATATTGAAATGTCAAAAAAAACTGAAAAAGCAATTCAATTATTAAATGATAGTTGTTTAAATAAATTATTTACTCAAAAAAAACCTCCTTCAAAAGATATTTTACTTATTTATTATTTATATTTTCAAATGATTAAACATCCAATTATTAATTTAAAATCAAATAAAAATGAATTTTGGAAAAAATGTTGTGAATATTTTACTAAAGAAGAAGGTGGAAAAACTGGAAATTTATTAGAAAAAAATTTTAAATCTTTATTTTTAGACCCTGAAAATATATATAAATTATTACAATTGTTAGATGGAAATTTAGTTAAAATTAATCTTACTCATTTTTCTAAAATTTGTCGAACTACTGGTTTATTTACTTTTTATATTAAAGATATTTTGAATTATTTAGGAATTACCAATGAAAAAACATTGTCTATTAATTCTTATTGGACTTATAAGGACATGATTGAAGTTGTGAAAAACAAAATTGAAATTTTAAAAAAATATGAAGCTAGTTTATAGTTTAAAAATATTTTTTATTTAGAAACAATAGATTTGATAATTTATATTTATTTAGCTTAATTAATTATATATAGAAACAAAAAATATAGATTTTTTATCTTTTGAATTTAAAATTAATTTTAAGAAAAAAATGAATAGTAAATTTAATTATGGAATATCTAATTATAAGAATAATCTTTTAGAAATGTTATAAAACATTTCAATTCTAAAAAATATTATTATAATTATTAGAAATAAATGAAGAATTTTGAATCATTAAAAAGAAAGATGAATATTAAAATCAAAAAATATAAATTAATTATATTTATAATAAATATTTAAAATGCCTGACAAATAATAATATAAAAGAATCTCAAAAATTTTATGAACAGCAATAAACCAAATATAAAAACCCTAATTTGATAAACCGAAAAAAGAAAAATTATTATTAATTTATTAATCAATTAATCCACTTTTTTCTTCTTCTCCATCTTCTTCTTCTTCTTCAGCTTTTTCACTTAAATCGTCTTCATCTCCTAAACATTCACTTAATCCTTTAGTCATAATATCTAATTTATTAACGTAACCTTTAATTTCTTCTTGAATACCTTCACTTAATTTTAAATATTCTAAAAGTGCATTAACCTGAGAATTACTAGAACAAATTAAACTTTCCATTTCATCAGATACATTTTCATTTAATTTATATAATATATTTTCAGGTGACATTTCATGTTCTTTACTCATAACAATTTCTCTCCAAGTTCTAAAATTATGTAATGAATGTTTAAATTTATCAATAACTTTAACATATTTAATTTTCATATCAGGATCAATAATATCTTCTCTTTTTTCAGGAAAATCTTTTAATCTAACAGAATATCTTATAAATTCCAAAGCTAATTTTTTTAATTTAGAATACATTTCTCCTTTTTTTAATTCTTCATAAGCTTTTTGTTCTTGAGGAGTGAATTCAACAGAAATGGTTAAAGAAACCACCATAAGTGAAATAAGGAAAGTTCCCCATAAACAAGCAACAACAGCAATAATTCTTCCTAAAACAGTTTGAGGGTAGAAATCACCATAACCAACAGTTAATATTGTAATTATTACACACCAAAATCCATTCCAAGCATAACTCCAATCTTGAAATTTGCTTTCATCTTTATATTGCATAAAACCTAATTCTATATTTCTTATTGCATATCCAAATATAAATATTGATAATACCATTAGTAATCCTACTACAAAATATGGTTTTTCTTTTAATTCTGCTTTTATTGCAAAACTGATTCCTCCTAATGTATTACATTCATTACATATTTTTTCTGCTCTATCATTTGCCCATGATGAATAAAATGAATAATATCTTAATAATAAATATACTCTTAATGGTATTATTGAACATAAAAATAAATCTATATCTACTCTATATTTCTCATGATTTGTTCCTGTTGTTGATGAAAAAGTTACACATATATCATTTAAATATGGAGGACTGTGAATTAAGCATATTAATATTTCTGATAAAAGTTTCCATATTAATCCTGTTGAATATAATGATGATGCTACTGATATTTTCTGTTTCATTATTAAAAATTTTAATCTAATATTATAATGTCTTATTAAAAATATTATTAATAAAAGTGTTGTAAATGATGTTATCATTCTTAAATAACGAATTAATTTTGTTTCATTTGGTATTAATTGTATATTTATTTTTCCTTCTGAATCTGTTATATGCTTACTTTTTAAATACATTGATGATGATATTACATTTGTAATTATTCCTATAAATGCAAATATCATCATTGATATATCATTATGTTTCATTGTCTTTTGAATTGATTCTCTTTTATTCTTTTTTATCTCATCTGTCATAAATAAATTACATATTGATGCCTCTAATTCTTTCCTTTTGTTTGCATCTAAGTTTTTAAATTTGTTTCTATATTTTTCTAAGAGAATTGGATTTAATCTTTTACTTGCTTTGTCAAATTCTTCTTCTTCTTTATTCTTTTTTTTCAAATTACTTAATGCATTTAAGTTATTTATCATTTTTTTTTTTAAATTTTATTTTCAATGTAATTAAAAGTTTTTATCCTTTAATAAATATTATTATATAAATTCATCAAGATTATTTTTAATTTTATTTAGATATTTTATTATTTATATATATAATATTTTCTTGTTTGATGATAAATTTTATATTTTAAAATGAAATAGAAAATAATTTATCTTCCTTTGGTTATATAAAGTATAAAAATATATTAAATTATATTGAATAATTGAGATATGAATTTATTTTATCTAAATAATTAAATCAATTAAAACATTAACATTTTGATTGATTTAATGATAATTATTTGGTTTTTTTTTCATTTCATATTTTTTTCTTATAAATATTTTTTTTTTAAAATTCTTCAAAATAATAATTTTTTTCTCCTTAATCGATTATTTTAAAAATAATTAATTATATTTATGTATTCAAATCAATTTCAAGGGTATTCAATAATCCCTTTTCAAATTTTAAGAAGCAATAGTCAACAATTTATATTACCTAAATATAATAATATTATATCTCCAATCAAAGAAAGTAAAGAAAAATTTTCAATTAATATGATAGCTACTCCAGATGTAAAAATAAATGTTAATAACATTTCTCCTCAAATTAAAGGAACAAAACTATTTAATCAAAATATGAAAAGTTCCTTAGAAGATTTAAAAACTTCAACTTCAATTAGTAATGAATCTTTAACATCTAATTCTAATTCTTATAATGGATTTAGTCTTAATAATAATTTATATAAAAATAATGTTAAACCATTTTCTTTGTTACCAAATTTAATAAATATAAATAATAATATAAATAGAAGTTATAGTAATAATCAAAATAGGTTTTTTCTTCAAAGAAATGTTTCTATGAATAATTTATTATATAAAAATATATCCAATGTAAATCAATTTATAAATAATAAGAATAATATATGTGATAATAATAATATTAATAAACCTTTATTTAGTAATTCAAAAGATTATTTTGATGATAATAAAAAATCAAAGAACATCAAATTTTATAATAAATTCAATAATAAAAAAGAAAATTTAAATAGTGAAAATACAATTATACTAACTTTAAAAATTAAAGTTTCTAAAAATGATTATAGATTTTTTTACTTAAAAAAATATGATGATTTATTTATTTCACTTCAAAAATTTTTTGATTTAAATCAAATAAAACCTCATTTAATTAAACCTATAGTATCAAAAATATTTTTAACATTAAATAAAATATTTTGGGTTTTAAATAGTAAAATTGGTATTTATGATCAAGAGTATTTATCATCTTTATATAAATTATGGTTAAAAAATGGAAAAGAAATAAATATAAATAATAATAATGAAAATGATTTATCAAGTGATGATTCAAACAGTCCAATTAAAAATAAATCTTTCCAAAATGAAAATTCTTTTGATAAATCATATCATAAAACTTCTAAAAGTTTATAAATTAAAAACAATTTAATGTATAAAAAAAAATATTAAAAATATTAAATTATTTATATGCTTATTAAATTTAAATTTGTTGTTAAATCATTTAATTTTTGAATTTCCTTTTCTTATTTTAATGATTTTTCATCATAAATTTTTTTAATACATTAATTATTACTATTTATGGAATATTTAATATGTCTGGAATTCCTTTAAATATTTTAGGGTTTTATGTATTTTAATAGAAATTTCAATTATATTTGTTTTTTTTTATGATTTTTTGGAACATTTGAAAATATATTTTAATATCATCTTTAACAAACCCATTTTTCAGTTCTTTCTAAATCAAATCACTCATTCAAAAATAATTAACCAAAAAAATAAAAAAAAAAATGAAATAATAAAATTAAAAAAAACTCATAAAACTCAAAAAATAATATATTTAAAAGCATATAAATATTATTCAATAAAAATTTAATTTTAAATCTTAAAAAAATGACTAATTTTCAAAGACGTAATTCAATCCAAACTCCATTATCTTTATCAAAAAACATAAAAAAAGAATTTCCTCTAATGAAAACATCATCAAAAGGAGAAACCCATATATCATATTTTGAAAGAACAGAAAAAAATGAGAAATATAATTTATATATGGAAGATATAGTATTAACAATGCCAAATTTTACTAATGATAAATCAAAATATTTATTTGGAATATTTGATGGTCATGGTGGTGGTTCAAGTGCAAAATTAACAAAAGAATTATTACCTAAATTTCTTCAAAGTAATTTAAAAGATAATCCAATTAATATAGAACATTGTATGGAATTATCATTTAAGAATATGGATCAAAAAGCAAAAGAAAATAATTTTGAAAAAGTAGGAAATACAGCAACTTTAATTTTAATAAATACTCATAATCATATTGTATATTGTAGTAATGTAGGTGATTCAACATGTATGATAGTAAAAAAAGATAATGCAGTGAAATTAAGTTATGATGATAAATGCAGTGATGAAAAAGAAAAAAAAAGAATTGAAAAAGATGGTGGTCAAGTTATTGAAGATAGATTAAATAATATTTTAGCTATTTCTAGATCTATTGGTGATTTTGATCAAAAGGGAAAAGGATTAATTTCTACTCCTCATTTTCATAAACATAATATTACTAAAAAAGATAAATTTATTGTTCTTGCTTCTGACGGAGTTTGGGATATTGTTAATGGACAGATTTTATATACGTTAAGTAGAGAAGTTTTAGATAATTCTAGTATTATAAATAAAAGTGAATCTTTATGTAATAAACTTGTTGATTATGCAATTCAAAATGGATCTCAAGACAATATCAGTTGTGTTGTTGTGTATTTTGAATAAAAATACATTTTTTTATTTTTTTTTTCTTTTTTCATATTGCTTTGTATCTTTATTTTGATTTTAAAAATTTCTTTTTTATTATTTGAATGAATGGGAATTGTAAATTACAATCTTATTTTTTATATAGTTAATATTTTAAATATTTATAATAATATTTAATAGATTTTGTTTTAATTTTTTAAAAATTTTCTTCCTCTTCTATATCAAAAATAAAAACTTTATTATTATTATTATTATTAGTTTTATTTTGAATTCCATTATTTTTATTAATTTCAGGTTTAAAAGAAGGAGTATATTTTTCAATTAAATTTTCCATTTTTTTCTTTTTTAAAAAATAATCATTATATAATCTAGTTCCAATATTTTCACTTTCTCTTCTATAATAAAATTTATCTTTATTAATTTGAGGATGAAAAGAACAACATTCATTATTTTTAGAAGTATAATAAGCATCAAGTTCTAATTTTTTATTGTTTATTCTTTCTTTTTTTGCTAATTTCCAATTTTCATTTTGTATATACCAATCATTAAAATTATTAAAATCAGGTAAATTTACATTTTTTTTATTTTGCTTTTTTATATTTTCAAAAATAATATAATCTTTAAAGTCTTTATATTTTTTTTCATCATCTACTTGTGATTTTATTTTTATTATATCTTCTATTTTTTTATGTTTTATTTCATCAATTCTTTCATAAATTGGTTTAATATTCTTAACAAGTTTTTTTGATTTTTCATTCATATATTTTCTTGGTTTATGTAATTCTTCTTCTTCTTGTTTTTTTCTTAATTTTTCCATTTCTATAAATTGATTATGTAATTCTTTATGAACTAAAAATTTTTCATATAATGTTAATCTTTCTTCTTCATTATCTTCTATTTTATATAATAATTCTCTATAAGATTTACTTCTATCTTTTAAATTTAGATTTTGATTTTCTTCAAATAATAAATTATTTTGATTTAATTCGTTTGGATTTGAATGTTTTAATATTAATTCTTCTTCATTATTAATTAATGTTTCCTCCTTATTTTCTTCAATTTTTTCTTCTTCATTATTATTATTATCTAAATTTAATTTTTCTTCTTTTCTTTCTTCTTTTTTTTCCTCTTTTTTTTCTTCTTTTTTTACTTCTTTTTTTTCTTCTTTTTTTTCTTCTTTTTTATCTTCTTTTTTATCTTCTTTTTCCTCTTTTTTATTTTTAATTGTCTTTTTTTTGATGTAATTTTTGGGAGAATATTTTAAAAAATCATAGTCAAATATATATTTAAAATTACCTTTTTTTTTCCTTTTTCTTATTCCAAGAACCGATTGAGATCTATTTAAACTTTGAGATAAAAAACTCTCATTTGTCATTATCGATCTATTTGGATTTCTTAAATATTTATCTAATAAATCATTATATTGTCTATTTAACATTCTTAAATAAGCTTCTCTTAATTCTTTTCCTATTACTTCTCTTACATCTGATTTAAATTTACTTTTTAATTTTTTCAAGCTTTCTTTATCAAAATCACTTTTTTTTTCATTAAATAAATTTTCATGTAATTCCATTTTAACGAGAAAAATTAAACAATCTAATTTAAAAAATTAAAATAAAAAAATAAATCATCTTCACATCTAATTAATAATTTATTTATAGTATAATAAAAACAAAAATTACATTTTTCAAAATTTCACAAAACAATATTTTCTTTTATTTATTTATTTACTTTTTCGAAATGTTAAAAAAAATTATTCATTTATTTCGGCTAAAGTATATAATAATTTAATATATAATAATTTCTATTATTTCTATAAGTCGAATTTTATTATATATTTTATTTCAATTAGTTCTAAAGAATTTATTTTCTTAAACAATTTTTTATTTATTCAATTTTTATTAAGATTGATGTTTCAAACTTTTTTAAAATTCCTTCAGTCAATCAGTGTAAGAAAAAAATGAAAATAATGATATGAATTTTCATTTTTTGAAAATTTTGTTAAATTTAACAAATTAATATAATTAAAAAAATATATTGAAAAATAATTTATATTATTTAATTTAATCATTGCCATTATTCTTTTTTGCTGTTTGAATTAAAATTTTAACTTCATCATCTAATTTTTTCGCAATATTAATATTATCTATTCCTTTATTAAATGAATAAATACTTTGATTTACAACATTTTTTAATTGATTTATTTTTATATCTTTAGAAGAAATAATTTTTTCACATTCTATTTTTAAATTATATAATTCATTATTTTTAATTTCATATTGATTTAATAATGTTTTATTTTTATTCTTTTCTTCTTTAACTAATTGATTTAAATAATTTATTTGTTGGTCTTTGATTAAAATATTAGAATTATTTTCTTTAATTATATTTTCATTTTCTTCAATTTTATTTTTTAATTGATTAATTTTAGATTCATAAACAGAATTTAATTTACTTATATTTTCTTTTATATTTGTCATATCATTTCTATTAGAATTTACATTATTTATTAATTTTGAATTTGAATTCATTTCATTATTTAGTTTTTCTTCTAAATTACTTAATTGTAATTGATAATTTTTTTCTTTAATATTTATTTCACTTTGATGAATATGATTTAAATCTTCAATTTCATATTGTAATTTAATTAATTCTCTTGAATAAGTTTTTTTAATTTTTGAAACTAAAAGTAAAAGATTATTTAAAGAACTTTCTAATTTTTTAATTTTTTCATTTTTAATATTTGAATTAGTTTCATTTTCAGAAATTAATTCAGATTGTTTTTTAATTAACATATCATTTATACTTTTTTGTTGTGATAATTGCTGATTTAAAGACTCATTTTCAAATAATATTTTTGAATTTTTATTTAATAATTCTTTGATGTAATGATTAAACTTTTCAGTAAATATTTCAAAATTTTTTTGAGTTTCATTTTTTATATTTAATAAATCTCTTTGTGATTGTTCTTTTATATTATATATTTGATTTCTTAAAAGATTTACTTTTGTTTTAAATAATTTTAAAACTAAATCATTTCTTGCTATATTTTCAGTTTCTATATTATTTATATTTGATTTTAAATTTTCATTCCCTCTTTTTAATTTTAATATTTCATTTTCATATTTTATATTTTTTTTTGATAATTGTTCTATTTTTTCATTTGATATTATTATTTTTGTTTCATTTTTTTCATTTATTTCTTTCAAACTTGAAACTTGCTTTTTTAATTTATTATTTTCATTTTCTGTTTTTTCAAATTTTATTTTTATTTCTGAAAAATCTTTTAATTCTTCTTTTAATTGTTTATTGTTTTTTAAATACTTTTCTTTTTCATTTGTAATTTCTTTTAAATTTGTTTCTAAAATTTTATTTTTTGCTTCTGATTGATTAATTTTTAAATTTAAAGTTTTAATATTTAATTCTTTTTCTTCATAATTTATTTTCAATTTTTCTTTTTCATTTCTAACTTTTGTAAAATTAATATTTAATTCATTATAATCTTTTTTTAATTTATTAAAATCTTCTTCAACTTTTTCAACATTTTCTTGTAAATTTTTATTTAAATTTTCATATTCTTTTCTTTTTTCTTCAGATAAATATTTTAATTTTTTAGCAAATTCATTACTCATATTTTCACTTTTACAATTAATTTCTTTATTAAAAGTATTTTTAATTTCTTTAATTTTTTGATTAATAATATCTTCATGTTCACTTATTTTTATATATTCTTTATCAAAATTCTTATATTTTTCAGAAATTTTTTTAAATTTATTACATTCATTTTGTAAATTGATTATTTCATTTTCATTTTGATGAATTATATTATTTATTTCATTTGAATGTTTATTTTCTAAATTTTGAATAACATTTTCATAATCATTTTGAGTGTTTTTTAATTTCTTTTCCCATTCAATTGATACTATTTTTAAATTATCTTGCATTTCTTTATATGTTAATGAATATTCTTGTTTTATATTTTCATTTTTTTCTTTTTCATTATTTAATAATTTTTGCAAATTTAATATTTCATTTTTTAATTCTATTATTTTTTCTTTATATTTTTTTTCATATTCTTCACTTTTTATTTTTTGACTATTTCTTAATTCTTCATTAAAAGAATTATATTTTGATAATAAATCTTTTCTTTCATTTTCATAATGATCAATTATACTTTTACTATTTTTATAATCTTCATTTAATTTTTTATTTTTTAAATTTAAATTTAATATTTCATTTTGTAAAGAAGTTAATTCTTTAGTTAATTGTTCAATTTTTTCTATTTTTTCTTTTAAATTTTCTTCAGAAGAATTTAAATCAATTTCAATAACACAAATAACTTTATTTAATCTTTCAATTTCTTTTTTAGATTCTTCTAATTCAAATTTAGTATTATTTAATTCATTTTCATAAGTTGAAACATTATCAATAAAAGTTGAATTTTCTTGTCTTAATTTTGTAAATTCCATATTTACATTTGTATAATTTGCATTTAATTCATCAAAAGCTTTAATTTTTTGAGTTAATTCAAAAGATAAATTATCTATTGTATTTTTTTGTTCATGAATTATTTGTTGTAATTTTTGAATTTCTAAATCTTGTTCAATATTTAAATTTTCTATTTTAGATAAATATTCTGGATTTTCTCTTATATTTTTTATATTTTGATACATATAAGACATTTTCAAATTTATTTTTTAAAATTAAAATTATTTTTTTAAATATAATATTTTTTTTTTTATTTTTTGAAATGTGTTTTTTTAATTGTTTTTATGGATTTTTAGACTTTATTTTTATTGATAATAATAAAAATATTCTAAATTTTATCCTTTAAATGAAAAGAAAAAAAAAAAATTTCTTTTAATTTAATTTTTGTATATAATGGAATTAGTTAAAAAACAAATTTCAAATATTTTTCTTAATCAAGTGAAAAAGAATTTGATTTTATCAAAATATATAACAAACATTAAGAAAGTTTTGTCAATATTTTCAAAAGACATTAATTATGAAAAGGAAATTATATTTAAAAATGATAAAGTTGAATTACTAAAAGTATCATTATCAAATTTTGAAAACAGTGTATTTATATTAGTTAAACATTTAAATGATTTTTTTGAATTTTTTTCTAAAATTGAAATCAAAAAGAAAATAGATTTAAATTTAATCTTTTTATATAAATCAAGGAGAGAAAAACAAAATATTGTAAATAATAATTATTCAAGAAAAATATTCTTTAAAAATATTTATCATTTATTTTTATCTTCTTTAAAACTTGAAGCATTACTAAAAATATTTTTTAATGAAAAAGGAAAAAATCCAATTTTTCAAATAAGAAAAATAAAAAGTCATAAAGATAAATTGTATTTATCAAAAAAAAGGAAATTATACTGTAATGATAATAAAAATAATGATGAACTAATTAATAATAATAAAAATAAAATTATTTCAAATAATTATTCAAAACCAAATTTAAATGAATTTAGTTTAATAAATATCACTAAAATTGTATTTGATTATATTTGTAGAAATCAAAATAATTTAAATGAATTAACCAGTCAAAAAATAACTAATAATATAGTAAAATCCTTTTCAAAAAATGAAAATAATGAATCTAAATCTTTTAAAAATATTCAGAGAAGAGTTTATGATGCAATTAATGTAATGGTAGCAAGTAAAATTTTAAAAAAAACAAAAAACAAAAAATATATTTTCAATTGTAAAAAAACAGTGAATTTAAATGAAAATAAAAATGAAAGAATTGATAATCAAATAATAGAATTAGAAGATGCTATAAAGAAAAAAAAAGAAAAATTATTTTCTTTAATTACAAACATTTCTTTATATCAAAAATTTATTGATTTAAATAAAAATAATATTAATAGAATTAATAGTCTTGATAAACTTAATTTTCCCATTCATTTAATACATAATGTATGGGGTTCAAATAATAATAAGTTTGAAATAAAATCTAATAAAAAACAAAATAAATTTCTTTTTCTTTCTGATTTCCCTATCAATTTTATGAATTATGAAGAAGTTAAAAAAAAATTATCTTTTGAAAATGATCAAAATGTATGTTTTAATAGAATTCAAAAAAATATAAAAAATAATGAAATTATAAATTATTTAAAAAACAAAGGTTATTATAATAATTATTATCAAGATTTATTGAATGATAATGTAAATTATAAAAAAGAAAATTTAGATTTATATGAAATAAATAAAATATTTGATTTAAATTTTTGGAAATATGATGAGGAATATTTTAAAAATGATACTTTAAGCACTAATATTCTTACTGAAAATCAAAACTTTAAAAACACTGAAGATTATTTTATTAGTTCTAATATATAAATAACAAATAATTATTTGTATATTAAAATATTTTTTATTTTTTTCTCTTAGATGAATTATATCATTGTTCAATTTTAATTAAAAATAAACAAAAAACAAAAAAATTATAATATAAAACACTAAATCTCAAATAAATAAGTTAATTCACTATTATTCTCTTCAAGAAGGGTATTTTTAATTAAACTTTTATTATTTGTATTTTATTCTTCTTTATTTATAAATAAATTAAAACTAAAACAAAATTTTAAAATTAAAAAATGAATATTCACACATTAGAAAGAGATCCTTCAAATAATTCAAATAATTCCAATAAAATAGTAAATATATATCAACCAACAAATAAATTAGATATATCTAATAATTCAAATATAAGAAGCTCATTTAATATATCATCAAATGCAATTAGATGTATAGATCCATCTAAATATAAATTAAAAACATTTAGTGCAATCATTTTAATAATAAATTCATTAATGTATATTTTTGAATTATTATATCATTATGTATTTACTAAAAAAAGTTGGCATTGTACTTTATATAATTTTGGAGGAAAAGATACTTATTCTATTGTTTATCATAGGCAAATTTATCGTTTTTTAACTCCTATTTTTCTTCATGCTTCAATTCATCATATTATTATGAATTCATCATCAATTCTTTTCTTAGGTTTTTTTTTAGAAAATAAATTAGGAACTTCCAAAATTATTATATTATATATTTCTTCAGGAATTATTTCTTCTATTTTCAGTGCTGCGTATAATAAAAAAGCTTTAAGTGTTGGAGCTTCTGGTGCTATTATGGGTTTTTCAGGTGTTTTGATTGTTGATTATATATTAACTTATCATAAAATGAATGAAAGACAAAAAAGGCATTTTCTATTTTTTGCTATTATGACTTTTATAAATTTAGGTGGTGTTAATATTTCAAAAGATGGTAATAAAATTGATAATATTGCTCATTTATTTGGATTCATCACTGGGGTTTGTTTGTCTGTCTTTTTAATTCAAGATTATATTGATTTTCAATATATTTCTCATAACCTTTTGAAAAAATTAAAAATTCTTTTTGGAGTTTGTTTAATCAGTGGAATAATTTTATGTTTAATTTATTTATTTTACATCGTTCAAATTCCTATTAATAGATTAAAAGATGTATGTTAAAAATATATAATAATCATCATTAAACATAAAACAAAAAAATTTAAATTATTCAAAAAATATTGATGAAAAATAATATTTCAAAAAATATTAAACATTCATTAATTATCATTATCTAATATATAAACATACATATAAATTAAAAATAAAAAAACTGTTCAAAAACAATTAAAAAAAAGTGAAAAAAATAAAAATCCATCCCAAATAAATTCCCTTGATCCACTTTGAACTATTAATATACTTCATATATAAAATTTGGCATTCATCCGCATTTCTAAACCAATGATAATACTTTAAATATAAATAAGCCATTCTAACTTCTTCCTTATCAGTAGTTTCCTTACCCCAAACAATATCAAAATTAATTCCAGCAGTGGCAATAGCATGATTAAAAATTTTAGTATAATTTTTAATTCTATCAACCATCCCAACAACAGGGCAAAAAAAATCTCCACTAGCATCAAATAAACATTCAACCATATTTCCTTCAGAATCAGCAACACACATTCCATTTTCATCACAAATACCATCACTTTGAATTCTTCTACATTGACCATATGGAATCCCATCAGAATCAATATGAAGAGTCATATATCCTTGTTCACAAGCTATGTATTGTTTATAACCTACATATTGACCATTTAAAACCGAAAATTTAGAAATGCATTTATAATCATTGAACTCTAATCTACTTTTAAAAATATATAAATTACCAGAAGCTATTGTACAAATATAGCCTGGAGGGCAATTATCTTCTCTTTCTTCTTGAAAATTAAACATTGTACTATAATAAGTATCCTTACGTTGAATAGGAGGTGATCCAAACATACAATTTCCACCTGGAGAAGATAAAGGTTGACAATATTTAGGATCATCTTCACTTGAATGATCAAAATCTTCATATACACAAAATGAATTTATACCACATTCTAAACTTGATTGACATAAAGAACCATCTAATTTACCATAACATTTTTTCTTTGTACAATTATATGAATAACAATCACCGTCATTTAAACATTTTTCACCAGGACGACCTTGATGAATTATTGGAGTACAAAATCCTATATCTTCATTTGCATAAGACACTGATTGACAATATTGACCATCTTTACATTTTTGAAGATAGTTCAAATATTTAGTCACACCTGTTGTTGTTAATTCTGATACTATTGCTAAACATTTGTTCCCTGTTAAACCATTTTCTGAACATTTATATATGTCAACTATCGAGTCTAATCCAAGGTTTGTATCCTGACATAGAATTTTTGATGGAATGATTATTAATGTTATTATTTGAATTTGGAAAAGAAAAAGGTTTTGCATTTTTTATTTTTTTTAAGAATATTTTTTTATTTTTATTTTTTTGTAACATAAGTTATTTTTTTTCATTTATAATATTATTATTTTATATTTTTTTTGTATTTAATGCCTTTTTTACTTTTCTTTAATGTTTTTAATTCAAATTTATTTTGGAGAATTTTAGGATAATATAATAAGAAATAATTAATAATTTATTATTTATTATTTAAAAACAACAGAATTTATCATTCAATAAGAATCAAATTAATATTTAAATAATAATTTTTATCTTTATATACAAATAATAATTATTCTTATTAATATTTTATTATTGTGAAATCAAAAAAAAGGTAAATAAGCAATTATTTCATTAATTTGTTGACAGTAGAATTAACATTTTATTTTTTATTCATCTGCTCTTTTTTTCATCAACTAATATTTTCATTTTTATTATAAGAAAAAGAGCATATAAATATTTATTGACTCTATAAATTTTTCCTTCATAAATATGTAATCTATCAGTAGTAAAAGGAATAACTCTAACTAAAGTTTGTTTTACATTAACTTTAGAACTTTTATTAAATATTACTTTTTTGTAATAAATTAATATGTTCATTATATGATTTTATTCTTATTTTTACTTTAAAATAAAAACATTAAATTTATCATTTGGATTGTTTTTATGAATAAAGTCTTCGATATTATTTATTAAATCAGTTTGAGAGTTTATTTCATTTTTATATTTCAAAAATTTTTTTCTGTAATGTATTTAAAGATTATATTATTTCTTTGTTTTTTATCACATAAATGTAAAAGTTCATAATTAATAATATATTATTTTCATTATTGTTTTTATTATAATGACTTTTAGAATTTCTTAAATAATCTTTAACTTCTTTAGAAACATGATTTAAATATCTAATAATTAA
>JAEEGK010005155.1_pt1 | contig 31644 bp, 14 predicted proteins | sample 8958771 | NCBI WGS metagenome assembly JAEEGK01 (sample SAMN16246547, study PRJNA631951) | gut metagenome | biome: gut microbiome; feature: rumen; material: SC-attached | host: Bos | place: Iran: Karaj | collected 2018-10
TTGCCTGGCGGTTTTTTTATCATCTGCCACAGGTTCCAAAAGCTTGTTGGCCAACCACTCGCGGTCTTTCCGCTTGAGTGATAATCCTTCGATGTACGTCCATAGGTTGTTCAATGCAAATGTTGTCATAATCCTAATATATTTTGATTTCGACTGCAAAGATACAGATAAGCAAGCGAAATGCAAAATAAATTGAGATTTATTTTCATTCTCGATTTGCTGATTTGTCTCCAAATGTTACAAATGACCAGCCCCCCGTGATCTTTTTCATTGGGAAATATAAAGTAAAAAGTACATTAAGTTATGCATTTCTCGCGGTTTTCTCTCACGTTTTCCCATACGCTTTCCTTTTTCCCCGGAGTTTTCCCACGGTGGACTTTGGCTTGGTTGCTATTATATTTTTTGTAACTTCGCCAGGTGATAGTAATAAACAATATGGACAACTTGGAAAACCAAAAGAAGAAACGGAAGAAGACCGCCGGCGAAGGCGGCGGAGATCCAGAGTGCTCAGATGGCGATGGCCCGAGAGGCCGAGGCGGTGGACAGTGGACAGTAAGGACAGTGGTTTTCCCATAAGGCCTCGCGTACTGTGTACGTATATGCGGTACGCATGAAGACTTTCTATCATTTATTGTCCAGTACTGTCCACTATCCACAGATAGCCCCCAATATCAATAAAAGACATAAGAACATAAGAGACATAAGAAAAGATAAAGAAATAATAACATACTAACAAATAATATGTCCTTCTGTCACTACTGTCCCGTTAAAGTGGACTAATCGGTCTTTGAAATAATTGAAATTCAGTCTTTTATAAGCAATTTTGAGGGTGCGACGATTTGAATTTGTATCTTTGCAGTCAAAACAGATGGCTGCATATGAACAAATCAAAATACGTCTTCGCTCAATTGATAGAGTTTTTGGATAGCGACAAGTTCCGTCACCTTGTTGACAAGTACGATGGAAATCGTTACGTCAAGCATTTCACTTGTTGGAATCAACTCCTCGCTCTGATGTTCGGACAACTCAGTAATCGTGAGAGCCTGCGTGACTTGATTGTGGCCTTGGAGGCTCATCAGTCAAAACGCTATCATCTCGGTTTAGGCCGGGAGCCTATCGCTAAGACGACATTTGCCACCGCCAACCAGAATCGCGACTATCGCATCTTCGAAGAGTTTGCATTCTACATGATGGACCAGGCTCGCAGTAAACGTGCTATGGACATCTTCAAGCTCAAAGGCAAGGTATATGCATTCGACTCAACGACGATCCCGCTCTGTCTGTCAGTCTTCTGGTGGGCAAAGTTCCGCAAGAAGAAAGGTGGAGTCAAGGCACATGTCCTGTATGATCTGGAATCACAGGTTCCTGCCTATTTCCACATCACCACCGCGTCAGTCCACGATTCGAAGGCCATGAAGGGAATCCCTTATGAATCAGGCTCTTACTACGTGTTCGACCGTGGTTACAATGCCTTCAAGGAACTCTATCACATCCATCAGCATGAGTCATTTTTCATAGTCCGGGCAAAGAAAAACCTGCAGTACAAGTGTATCAAATGGCGGAGAAGGATGCCACGAAACGTATTAACTGATTCCGAGATTATGCTGACGGATTACATCACTTCAAAGAAGTACAAGGAGAAACTCAGACTGGTCAAGTTCTATGATGAGGAGCAAGGACGTGAGTTCTCTTTCCTCACCAACGCCTTCCATCTGTCCTCGCTTGAGGTTGCCGATCTCTATAAGAACAGGTGGCAGATTGAGCTTTTCTTCAAATGGCTGAAGCAGCATCTGAAGATCAAGAAATTCTGGGGCAGGACAGAGAATGCCGTCAGGATTCAAATCAGTGCAGCTATCATTGCCTATTGCCTGGTTGCTATCGTGCAACATGATATGATACTGGAGCGCTCGACCTACGAGGTCTTGCAGATCCTCAGCATCTCACTGACAGACAAGGCTCCCTTGAATGAGTTGTTTGAAAAGACTAAATTCAACGATGTTAAAGAACAATTTGATCCCCTCATTCCGGGGCTATTTGATTAATATTTAACTCGTCCCAATTTTAACGGGACACTAATGTCCTTCTGTCTAAAAAAGTTAGCCCTTTCTGCCGGAAAGGTACTACCTTTCTCGGAGTTTGCAGCCACCTTTCTCGGAGTTTGCAGCCACCTTTCTCCCTCTTACCTCATCACGACACCGCGAACTCTCAACTTTCAACTTTCAACTTTCAACTTAAAAAAAAAATGGCTCGTTCAAACATTCCCATGACAATCAACCTTCGTCAGAACACCAATGACGATGAAATAACTCTAGACGCATGACGCAACTTGACGCAAATAAAAAAGTATATGTAACACCAGGTAAACCAAGTGTCGGGAAAAGTGTGTATCTTTGCAGCAGATTTAGAATCAACTATACAATACAACATGAGAAAACTAATTTCAACCATCCTGCTGGGCGTGTTTGCCATGACGGCGCATGCCCAGAAACCTGATCCCAACTTCTACATCTTCCTCTGCTTCGGACAGTCGAACATGGAGGGAGCAGCACGTCCGGAAGCACAGGATCTGAAAAGTCCCGGCCCGCGATTCCTGTGGATGCCCGCCGTGGACTATCCCGCCACGGAGACACTCCCTGAAAGAAAGATGGGCGAATGGTATGAGGCCATTCCCCCACTCTGCCGTCCTAACACCGGCCTGACGCCTGCCGACTGGTTCGGTCGCACGCTGGTAGCCTCACTGCCGGAGAACATCAAGATCGGTGTTATCCACGTGGCCATCGGCGGTATCGACATCAAAGGATTCCTACCCGACAGTATCGACAACTACGTGAAGACCAAGGCTCCCAACTGGATGAAGGGTATGCTCGCCGCCTACGACAACAACCCCTATGAGCGCCTGGTCACGCTGGCCAAGAAGGCTCAGAAGGACGGTGTCATCAAGGGAATCCTGATGCACCAGGGCGAGACCAACACGGGTGACCCGAAATGGGCAGGTATGGTGCAGCAGGTATATGACAATCTCTGCGGCGACCTGCAGCTGAAACCCGAGGAGGTGAACCTCTATGCCGGCAATATCGTACAGGCTGGCGGCAAGGGTGTCTGCATCGGCTGTAAGAAGCAGATCGACGAGTTGCCCCAGACCCTCCATACCGCACAGGTCATCTCTTCCGACGACTGTACCAACGGTCCTGACCGCCTGCACTTCGACGCTGCCGGCTATCGTGAGCTGGGCTGCCGCTATGGTGAGGCCGTCGCCCGCTTCCTGGGTTACGAGCCCAAGCGTCCCTACATCGAGATGCCCAAGCGCATAGAGGCCCCTGCCGATGCCTTCATCGCCGAGACCACCGTCCCCGGCAACGAGTATCCGAAGATTGACAAGGAAGGCCGTGCCTATTTCCGCATCTCTGCCCCCGAGGCCCGGAAGGTCATTGTCGATATCTGCGACAAGAAATACGAGATGCAGCCTGACGGCAAGGGTAATTTCATGGCCGTCACCGATCCCCTCGTGCCTGGTTTCCACTATTATTTCATGAACATCAACGGTGTCAACTTCATCGATCCTGCCACGGAGACCTTCTTCGGCTGCAATCGTGAAGCAGGAGGTATCGAGATCCCAGAAGGCCCTGAGGGCGACTATTACCGTCCGCAGCAGGGCATCGACCATGGTCAGGTGCGCAGCATCTACTACTTCAGCAATGAGCAACAGACATGGCGTCATGCGATGGTCTACACCCCCGCAGGCTACGACCTGAAGGCCAATATCAAGAAGCGCTACCCCGTGCTCTACCTGCAGCATGGCATGGGTGAGGACGAGACAGGCTGGAGCAAACAAGGTCACATGCAGCACATCATGGATAACGCCATCGCATCAGGCGAGGCTGTGCCGATGATTGTGGTGATGGAGAGCGGTGACATCAAGGCACCCTTCGGACCCGGACAGTCGCGCGACCAATATGGCAACTCATTCTATCCCGTCCTGCTCAACGACCTCATCCCCTACATCGATGCCAACTTCCGCACGAAGACCGATCGTGACAACCGTGCCATGGCTGGTCTCTCCTGGGGTGGTCACCAGACGTTCGACGTGGTACTCACCAACCTCGACAAGTTCTCTTACATCGGAACCTTCAGTGGTGCCATCTTCGGTCTCGACCTGAATACTGCCTATAACGGTGTGTTCACCAATCCCGAGGCATTCAACAAGCAGATTCACTACTTCCTGATGTGCAGCGGTACCGAAGGCATGGACAAGATGTTTGGCACCAAGAAAATGGTGGACAACCTCAACGAGATGGGCATCAATGCCCACTACTATGAGTCGACGGGCACCGCCCATGAATGGCTCACCTGGCGCAGAGGCTTGAATCAGTTCGTTCCACATCTCTTCAAGTAAATTATCGCAAAAGTTACAAAAAAGAACGGAAAAATATCATTCAGGATACTTGAAACAAAATCAAAAGTTTATGTAACATAAAAACAAGACGGTTTCGAAATTTTGCCGTATCTTTGCACCAGAATCCAGAAATAGAATAAAATTGTTTTAGTTATATTAGTAGTTAGTAGTTTTTCCTTCCCCGGGACCCAAGAAAAGCGTTTCTTGTCCCGGGGTTCTTTTTAAAGGTGAAAAAGTAAATAATAAACTTAGATATGAACAGGCTTTTCGTCACCCTTCTGCTTAGCGCCCTTACAACGATGGCCGCCCAAGCACAACAGCACAAGTTATGGTATAGTCAGCCAGCGCGTCACTGGTTGGAAGCACTGCCCGTAGGCAACTCCCACCTGGGGGCGATGGTCTATGGCAAGACTGATACTGAGGAGATCCAACTGAACGAAGAGACGTTCTGGAGTGGATCACCCCACAATAACAATAGCCCAGAGGCCAAGGCCCATCTCCAGGAAGTGCGCGACTCGATCTTTGCCGGCAAGGAAGAGGCAGCCCACGCCATCATCGACAAATACTTCTTCAAGGGTCCCCACGGCATGCGGTTCCTGCCCTTGGGCAGCGTGAAGCTGAAACTGGGGCACGACGAGGTGAGCGACTACAAGCGGCAGCTGACTTTGGACGATGCCCTCTGCACCACCTCTTATATATATAAAGGTGTCAAATACGAGCGCACCGTTTTTGCTTCGCAGGCTGACAATGCCATCATCGTGCATCTGAAGGCCAGCAAGAAAGGGGCGCTGGACTTAAATGTCGCCTTCGAGAGTCCCTTGGAGGCAAAAGTGTCCCCCCTGTCCGTCTCTGGAAAGAAGCCTTATCTGCACCAGATCTATGCCACAGTGAAGAATGTGGAGCAGGAAGGCATTCGTGGTGGTCTGACTACCGATTGTCGCGTGGAGGTCAAAGCCGACGGCGAAGTGAAGATCGATGGCTATGAACTCGAGATTGACGACGCCACAGAAGTCACCCTCTTCATTGTGGCAGCCACGAACTTCGTGAACTATCAAGACCTGAGCGGCAACCCCACTAAGAAAAACAACCAGGTGCTGGGCAGCATACGCGGAAAAACGTACAAGAAACTGTTGAAGGCCCACTTTCAGAAATACCAGGAGCAATACAACCGCGTCTCGCTTCAATTAACTCGTCAAACCAGTGAGACTAGTACTACTAGTTCCCTGCCCACGGATCAGCGCCTGGCTGCCTTTGACGGCACAGACCTCGATATGGTGTCGCTGATGATGCAATATGGCCGATACCTGCTGATTTCGTCGAGTCAGCCTGGTGGCCAGCCCGCAAACCTCCAAGGTGTGTGGAACAACAAGATGGATGCCCCATGGGACTCGAAATACACCATCAACATCAATGCCGAGATGAACTACTGGCCTGCGCTGATAGGCAATCTCGCAGAGACACAGGAGCCCTTCTTCTCGATGATCCGCGACCTGAGTGAGACGGGTGCGAAGACGGCTCAGGAGATGTATGGCTGCAAGGGTTGGATGGCCCACCACAATACCGACCTCTGGCGCATCGCCGGACCCGTGGACGGCACCACCTGGGGCATGTTCCCCACGGGCGGCGCCTGGCTCACCACCCACCTCTGGCAGCATTATCTCTACACGGGTGACAAACAGTTCTTGGCAGACTATTACCCCATCATGAAGGGTGCTGCCGACTTCCTGCTCGACTATCTGCAGACCTATCCCGCTAACGGCTACATCAAAGAGGCCGCAGGCTGGCTCGTCACCGCACCCACCGTCTCGCCTGAGCATGGTCCCGTAGGTAAGAAGACCACCGTCACGGCAGGTTCGACGATGGACAACCAGATTGTCTTCGACGTGCTCTCGCAGACCCTCGCCGCCGCCAAGATCCTCGGCAAAGACGAATCATCAATCATCAATCTTCAATCTTCAATAAAGAAGTTGCCTCCCATGCAGATTGGTCGCTACGGCCAGTTGCAGGAATGGATGCAGGATGGCGACGACCCCAAGGACGAGCACCGTCATATCTCCCATCTCTACGGTCTCTATCCATCCAACCAGATATCTCCCTACTCCCACCCTGACCTCTTCACGGCTGCTGCCAACACCCTGAACCAGCGTGGTGACATGGCCACAGGCTGGAGTCTCGGCTGGAAGATCAATTTCTGGGCCCGTATGCTCGACGGTAACCATGCCTTCCGCATCATCAAGAACATGCTGAACATGATACCTTATACCACGGAGTGGGGACCACGTGGCGGCACCTACCCCAACCTTTTCGATGCGCATCCCCCCTTCCAGATCGACGGCAACTTCGGCTGTGCAGCGGGTGTCTGCGAGATGCTGTTACAGAGTCACGACGGGGCCATCCACCTGTTGCCTGCCCTGCCCGACGACTGGCAGACGGGCGAAGTGAAGGGATTACAGGCCCGTGGCGCCTTCACCGTCAGCATGCGCTGGACAAACGGTTCCCTCCAGGAGGCCACCATCACCTCCAAGATCGGCGGCACCTTGCGCCTGCGTTCCTATGTCCCATTACAGGGCAAAGGTCTGACACCCGCTACCGGCTCCTGTCCGAATCCGCTGTTTGCCTCCGCCACCATCAGGGAACCGCTGCATTCACCAGAGCTCACCGACCTGTCTCTGCTGCCTATCAAGAAGGTTTATGAGTATGACATCGAGACCACCCCAGGGCAGACGATCACCGTCCGTCAGCCATAAAAAAGTGTCTTGAAAGGGGTGTTCTAAGCGCATGATACTCCTACAAAAGTATTTGTTACATGAGGAAATGAAGATAAAGCGGAAAAAGCGTATCTTTGCAGTCTAAATTTCCCCTTTTTATGAATTATCGCTTTTTATCAACTATTTTGTTCTGTGTCGGCCTCCAAGTGTCGGCACAGAATTTTCCTTATCAGAATCCTGAGCTGAGCGCCAAGGAGCGCGCAGTGGATCTCTGCAGTCGTCTGACCCTTGAGGAGAAGGCCATGCTGATGCTCGACGAGAGTCCTGCCATCCCGCGCCTCGGCATCAAGAAGTTCTTCTGGTGGAGCGAGGCCCTCCACGGCGCTGCGAACATGGGCAACGTCACCAACTTCCCAGAGCCTGTAGGCATGGCAGCAGCATTCAATCCCGACTTGCTCTACAAGGTGTTCGACGTGGCCAGCACTGAGTTCCGCGCCCAGTACAACCACCGCATCTACGACCTGGGCGGCGAGGACATGAAGATGCGCAGCCTTTCCGTATGGACGCCGAACGTGAACATCTTCCGTGACCCCCGCTGGGGACGCGGACAAGAAACCTACGGCGAAGACCCCTACCTGACGAGTGTCATGGGTGTCCAGGTGGTCAAGGGTCTGCAGGGTCCTGAGGATGCGAAGTACCGTAAGCTATGGGCCTGTGCCAAGCACTATGCCGTACACAGCGGTCCTGAGTACACCCGCCACACCGCCAACCTCACCAATGTGTCTGCCCGCGACTTCTGGGAGACCTACATGCCCGCCTTCAAGACACTGGTACAGGATGCCAAGGTACGTGAGGTGATGTGCGCCTACCAGCGTCTCGACGATGATCCCTGCTGCGGCTCAACCCGTCTGCTCCAGCAGATTCTCCGCGACGAGTGGGGATTCCAGTACCTTGTGGTCAGTGACTGTGGTGCCGTGAGTGACTTCTACGAGAACCACAAGTCATCCTCTGATGCCGTCCATGGTACGGCGAAGGCCGTTTGGGCAGGTACCGACGTGGAGTGTGGCTTCAGCTATCCCTACAAGACCATCCCCGAGGCCGTCAAGAGAGGTCTGCTCACTGAGGCAGAAGTCGACAAGCACGTCATCCGTCTGCTTGAAGGCCGCTTCGATCTGGGTGAGATGGACGATCCCGCACTCGTGGAGTGGTCTAAGATCCCCTACTCCGCCATGTCTACGAAGGCTTCCGCACAGATTGCCCTCGATATAGCCCGCCAGTGCATCGTACTCCTGCAGAACAAGGGTAACATCCTGCCGCTGAGGAAGAATGCGGAGAAGATTGCCGTCATCGGTCCCAACGCCCATAACGAGCCGATGATGTGGGGTAACTACAACGGTACGCCCAACCACACCGTCACCATCCTCGACGGTATCAAGGCCAAGCAGAAGAAACTCGTCTATCTGCCCGGCTGCGACCTGACCTACAACCAGGTGATGGAGTGCCATCTGCCTACGGAGTGCGTTGCTCCCGACGGCAAGAAGGGTCTGAAAGGCACCTTCTGGACGAACACAGAGATGGAGGGCAAGCCCTTCATCACCGAATACTACACGAAGCCCGTCAATGTGACCACAGCAGGTATGCATGTCTTTGCGCCCAACCTGCCCATCGAGGATTTTTCTGCCAAATACGAGACCACCTTTACCCCGAAGGAGGCTGGCGAATATGTGCTGAACGTGGAATCTACGGGCCATTTCGAAGTTTACGTCAACGGTGAGCGGAAGATCATGCAGCATACCTGGCGCGCCACGCCCACACGTACCGTATTGAATGCAGAGAAGGGCCAGCAGTTCCAGATCGAGGTACGTTTCCAGACCGTGAAGACCTGGGGCGCCTCTATGAAGATCGACGTGGCCCGTGAGCTGCCCATCGACTACCAGCAGACCATCGCCCAGCTGAAGGGTATCAACAAGGTGATCTTCTGCGGCGGTATCTCACCCGCCCTCGAAGGTGAGGAGATGCCCGTGAACATCGAGGGCTTCAAGGGTGGTGACCGCACCAGCATCGAACTGCCGAAGGTGCAGCGCGATTTCCTCAAGGCCCTGAAGGCTGCCGGCAAGCAGGTGATCTTCGTCAACTGCTCCGGTTCTGCCATCGCCCTGACACCTGAGACCGAGAGCTGCGACGCCATCGTGCAGGCCTGGTATCCAGGACAGGAGGGTGGTACGGCTGTGGCTGATGTGCTCTTCGGCGATCAGAATCCCGAGGGTAAGCTGTCCGTCACCTTCTACAAGGACGACTCCCAGCTGCCCGACTACGAGGACTACTCGATGAAGGGCCGCACCTACCGCTACTTCAACGATGCCCTCTTCCCCTTCGGTTATGGCCTGAGCTATACCACCTTCGAGGTGGGAGAAGCCGCCACATCCGGCACTCCAGGAAATGAAGGCTTCACCGTTTCCGTCCCCGTCAAGAATACAGGTGCCCGCCAGGGTGCCGAAGTCGTACAGCTCTATATCCGCGACCTCTCCGATAAGGAAGGTCCGCTGAAGTCGCTACGTGGTTTCAAGAAGGTTCACCTGAAACCAGGACAGACCACAACCGTCGACATCACCCTCGACAAGAAGAGCTTCGAGTTCTGGGATGCCGAGACCAACACGATGCGCACCAAGTCTGGCACATTCGAGCTGCTCTATGGCACCAGCTCCGCCGACAAGGACCTCCAAAAACTGACTGTAACTATTCAATAACCCAATATTAATTAATCAAGTAAATATGAAAAAAAGAATCTTTACCGGTCTGGTGCTCGCATGCATGAGCATCTTACCAACCATGGCACAGTGGGGACGCCCCGTTGACTATTCAGCAGGTCCCGGACTCAAGGATGCCTACAAGGACTATTTCACGATTGGCGTAGCCGTCAACAAGATGAACATCTCTGATCCCGCTCAGATTGAGATCATCAAGAAGCAGTTCAACAGCGTCACTGCCGAGAACGCCTGGAAGCCAGGCGAGATCCATCCCAAAGAGGGTGTCTGGAACTTCGGTTTAGCCGACAGCATCGCCAACTTCTGCCGTGAGAACGGTATCAAGATGCGTGGTCACTGCCTCTGCTGGCACTCACAGTTTGCCGACTGGATGTTCACCGACAAGAAGGGCAAGCCCGTGAAGAAAGAAGTGTTCTACGAGCGTCTGCGCGACCACATCCACACGGTGGTGAACCGTTATAAGGATGTCGTCTATGCTTGGGACGTGGTGAATGAGGCTATGGCCGACGACGGTCGTCCGTTCGAGTTCGTTGATGGCAAGATGGTTCCTGCCAGCCCCTATCGCCAGAGCCGTCATTTCAAGCTCTGCGGCGACGAGTTCATTGCCAAGGCTTTTGAATTTGCCCGTGAGGCTGATCCCACAGGTGTGCTGATCTACAACGACTACAGTACTGTGGACAACGGCAAGCGCGAGCGTATCTACACCATGGTGAAGAAGATGAAGGAGGCTGGCGTGCCCATCGACGGTATCGGCATGCAGGGCCACTACAACATCTACTTCCCTGAGGAGGACCAGCTTGAGAAGGCCATCAACCGCTTCAAGGAGATTGTGAACATCATCCACATCACCGAGCTCGACCTCCGTACCAACACCGAGACCGGCGGTCAGCTGCGCTTCTCTCGTGGTGAGGCCAAGCCCCAGGCTCCCTACATCGGCACCCTGCAGGAAGACCAGTATGCCCGTCTGTTCAAGATCTTCCGCAAGCATAAGGACGTCATCAAGAACGTCACCTTCTGGAACCTCAGCGACAAGGATTCCTGGCTGGGTGTGAACAACCATCCGCTGCCCTTCGATGAGAACTTCAAGGCTAAGCGCTCACTCCAGATCATCCGCGACTTTGATGCCGCTGCCGACAAGCGTGTGCCGAAGGAGGACTTCGTTCCCAACCCCATGAACCAGCCCGGACAAGAGTATCCGATGGTGAACAGCGAGGGCTTCGCCCGCTTCCGCGTGGTGGCTCCCGATGCCAAGTCGGTCATTGTCAGCCTTGGTCTCGGCGGTCGTGGCGGCACCGTGCTCCGCAAGGATAAGGACGGTGTGTGGACAGGCACCACCGAGGGTCCGATGGATCCCGGCTTCCACTACTATCACCTCACCATCGACGGCGGTGTGGTCAACGATCCCGGCACCCACAACTACTTCGGCTCCTGCCGTTGGGAGAGCGGTATCGAGATTCCCGCTCCCGATCAGGACTTCTACGCCTGGCGCAAGGACATTCCTCACGGCAACATCCAGCAGGTGAACTTCTGGTCTGAGAGCACTGGCAAGATGCAGACCTGCAATGTCTATCTGCCCGATGGTTACGGCAAGCTCGTGAAGGGTAAGAACGGTAAGCTCACACAGGAGCGCTATCCCGTCCTCTACCTGCAGCACGGCTGGGGTGAGAACGAGACCAGCTGGCCCGTACAGGGTAAGGCCGGCATCATCATGGACAACCTGATTGCCGACGGCAAGATCAAGCCCTTCATCGTCGTGATGGCTTACGGTCTGACCAACGACTTCAAGTTCGGCACCATCGGCAAGTTCACCGCCGAGGAGTTCGAGAAGCTGCTCATCGACGAGCTCATCCCCGTTATTGACAAGCAGTTCCTCACCAAGCCCGACAAGTGGAACCGTGCACTCGCAGGTCTCTCGATGGGCGGCATGGAGACGAAGCTCATCACCCTGCGTCGTCCCGAGGTGTTCGGCTACTGGGGTCTGCTCTCTGGCGGCCAGTATGCTCCCGATGAGATCAAGGATCCGAAGGTCGTGAAGTACATCTTCGAGGGCTGTGGTGACAAGGAGAACCCCGACGGCATCAACAAGAGCGTCGCCGACCTGAAGGCTGCCGGCTACAACGCCGAGGGTCTCATCTCCGAGGGCACCGCCCACGAGTTCCTTACCTGGCGCCGTTGCCTCTATCAGATGGCCCAGAGCCTGTTCAAGTAAGATGCTACCTATCCATATTCACACGAGGGCGACCGCTTCTGCGATCGCCCTCTATCTTTTTGAGTATTATTTCCAATTTTCAGGTCTATTAATAACATACCCATTGCTGAGGATAACATTGTCTGACCACTCCTGTGAAAAGCGAAAAAAAACAAAAGATTTGGAGGTTTCAGATATATTATCTATCTTTGCAGCATTAAATGCAAAGGAGTATGGAAGAAAAGAGGTATCCTGTAATCGAAGAAGAGGACGGCGTCGGCAGATGCTGCGAGCCTCCCGTTGGCTATGCTGCAACAGGTAGTGGATACGCAAACTCATTGCCTGAGGAAGATGTGATGGTCTCTGATAACTACGATCCAGGTATTGGCCCTTATACGATGGAGGAACTGAATGCTCGTATAGACGAGGCTGAGGAGTTCATAGCGCAGGCAGAAAAGGGAGACTGGAGTAATTGGGTGACAGAAGAACAATCTCTTGCTAATCTGTATAGCAAATACCCATGGCTCAGGTAAAATGGACAGTTAAGGCAGACCGCCTCTTTGACCAATACGTATTCAATGCTTTTCTAGAGTTCGGACGAAAGACACACGTCTGGAATGACACGATTAAGACCAGGACAAAACCTGTGGAATAAGAATTCAATAAAAGTAATTATGAAAAAGATAGTTGTAACATTATGTTTCGCTTCATTTTTGCAAGCCAATGCCCAGACTAATCCAAAGCCTGGGTTTGTTATCACCAATGCCAATGATACCATATACGGCATGATAGACTATCGCTCGGATGCCAAGAATGCGTATGAGTGTCTGTTTATGAAAGATGGTGATGCAAAATATAGAAGCTATAGCCCGGACGAATTAAGCGGTTATCGCTTCACAGACAACGGTATATTTTATGTGACGCGGACATTCCCCTTAGAGGGTAAAGATAAGACATTTTTTGCAGAGTTCCTTCTACAGGGAGGGGTTAGCTTATTTCGTCATAAGGAAAATGATACGGACTATTATTATATGGTCGATGAGACAGGCAAAGTGGCTACAGTGAAGAATACGGGCGTGATGGCTGCTTCTCCTGCTGAGGTTGATAAGGCAAAACGCGATGCTTTAAGAGAAGCTAGTCAGATGTTTGCCCTGAGCAGCAAGGCGCAGGAAGCACTTTGGGAAAAGGAAATCAATGCAGTGAACCTTACAAAGATAACCCGTGATTATGATATGGAGTATTGTACGGAGAGCGGCGACTGCGTCCAATTTCAATACGACCAGAAAGCTTCTCAAAGTATCCAAGTAAAATTCCGTCTGCAGGTTTCCTGTGGTATAGGCCTCAATTCGCTTGAGCCTACAGGGAATGCCTATGACAAGGAGAACAATCAGACGATGACAGCTTTTGTTCCACAGTTGGGTATCGGTGTTGATTTCCTGTTCCCCAGAAGTAAACAGCATTGGTCTTTGCAGGCTTTGGCTATTATTGGCCGATGGAATCTGTCTAAAAAAATGCGTGACCTCTACTATTCTGATGAAGAGACCAGTTCTATGAAATACTGGAATGTAGAAGGGCAAGTCGGTGCAGCCTATCATTTCAGTCCGAAACAGAATATCTCGCCAGTTACGCGTGCTGGTTTGGTGATAGACCAAGCAATCTCTCCTTCGATAGACCGTCTGGTTGGATACCATGTAGGAAAAGGAGCCAATGATATCCATACAGCATACGGCTTCTACTTGGGAGCCGGTGTAGATATGGCAGCAGGTAGTCATTTGTTTAGACTGACGGCAGAATACAAATGGAGTCGTGCAAGTTTTTCGGGCTTGAACAGTAGCTATATCGCACTCTGTGCAGGAATCAGATTATAAAAACACGTGAGTGAACGTTGTGTATAAAGTAACTCTGTAACAATGACATAACAAAAGAACCATCCCCCTGTAACATGCCGTGAGCGGGATACAAAAGCGGGCAAGTCTTTCTGTGCCGCAAGGAAGTGTAAGGATATTTCGCAAATACAAAACTGATAACAATACGCCTGATAATCAGGGAGTTAGACAGTGAAGAGTTTGGGCTAAGGAAAGTGGGAGTTTCGTGGCAGGAAAGTCGGAGTTTCATGGCAGGAAAGTCGGAGAAACAAGGCATGGACTCTGGAAAGAAGGACATAGTGATGGAGATGTAAAAGTTTTTCACAAGATAACATAGACACGTGAAAGCAGCGAAGACAGGAAGCGATGACAATGATGACAGCTGTCAACTGTCATCACTGTCATCGATCGCGCCTAAGCACACTGATGCCGATTAGTAACGGTATGGACCAAAATAATAATGATGGGGCGCGAACCCCATCATTATTTATAAGAGAAAGAAGTGATTCTTACTTCGTCAGGAACTTCTTGCCGTCCTTCACCACGATGCCCTTGTATGTCTTAGACACACGCTGGCCAGCGAGGTTGTAGACAGCAGAAGAAGTGGGCTGCTGAACCATGACACCGTTGATGCCAGAGAACTGACGAGGATCAGTGCCGGCACCCTCCTTCACGAAGAAGTTAGTTTCGCCTGTACCGTTGATCAGGTTCTCAGAAGTCTTACCATCTGCATTAGCATCTTCTTTGAGATACCACTTAACGTCCTTGATCTCATAGTCGCAAGCCTCCTTGATTTCAGCCATGTTAAAGGCGATAGACTGCATGTCGTTAGCCTCGTTGGGTACAGTGAATGTAGCCTCGAAGTCCTGCCACTCGGTGGTGAAGTTCACATCGCCGATAGCACCCCAGTGCAGATAAGCGCCAGGAGCGGCGTGGCACTGTGTAGAGGTCTTAGCCTCCTTAGAAGCCTTATACTTGAACGAGATAACGGTAGCCTCACCAGCACTCAGCGTGCGGTTAGCAACAATCCAGAACTGGTTGTCCCAAGGCTGACCAGTTGCATCGGGATGATCGTCATCCGCCACGAAATCTCTCTCCTGACCCTTTACGATCACGACAGTCGGGTTAGTAACGATAGCGACAGGCTCCTTATCCTCTTCACCTTCGAGCTTCACGAAGTTGATCTGCTTGCCCTCTGTATCGATAGAGATTGTCCATACACCAGCTGCGGGGAGCTTAATCTTGGCATTTGAAGCCTCGGTATAGTCGAGCCATGTGTCAGGATCGTTCACAACAGTGCCAGAAGGCTTCAGGGTAGCACCCTTATAGGCCTTGTCATTACCACGAACGGTAGAGATCATCACCTCGTTCACCCAAGTGTCCTTCTTACCCTTTGTACCAACGGTAGCAATCATCAGGTCTTCGCTCTGAGCGAATGCGATGGCGTTGTCGTAGTCGTACTCAATACCAGTAGCGGTGTTGGAAGCAGCCACGAAGAGACCCTCGTCGAGCTTCATGGTAGCAACAGAGAGATCGTCGAAATAGAAGTCAACGGCATTCTTATTCTCCGGGTTCAGGTTGAATGCGATAGACCAAGCGTCAGTAGCAGCATCGGGAACAGTGAATACACCATCGAAGTCCTGCCACTCGGTGGTGAACTTCACATCACCTACAGCCTGCCAGTGCACATAGTCAGAGGGGTTCTGGTGATGGAACTGGGTGTTGGTTGTAGCAGCCTCAGAAGCCTTATAACGGAAGTGGAGCTTGAACTGGTTACCAACCTTGAAGACCTTGGCATTCGGAGCCTGGATCCAGAACTGGTTGTCCCATGCAGAAGCATCGCCCTCAGTATCGGCAGTCTTACCATGAACAACGAATACGTGGTTGCCTGCCTTATCAGGATCCTCTACGATGTCAGAGGGGAACGGATCCCAACCGTCATTCTCATTCATGTTACGACCTTTCTCCTTACCCCATGCGCAGATGGTGAAGTTCTTCTCCTGGTCGTTGAATCGGATCTCGGGATCAGCCCAAGCCTTCTCAGCATCACCATTGGTGAGCTGCTCGATCCACTCTACAGGGCGCTCTTCCTTACCTTCGTGGGTAATCTTCAGATAAGCGATATCCCAATCGCCTACATAGTCACCGCACTGCATGAGGATGTTACCATTGGCCTCTGTGCACTCATAGTCAACGGTACCTTCCACCCAGTCTGTCGTGATGGCAAACTGGCCATAAGGTGTCTGACCGAAACCGAGCATAGACACATTCTGAGCCACAGAACCCTTCACCTTGAAGTGAAGTGTGTAGACAACACCTACCTCAGCGTCAACGCCGCCGATGGGATGGAACTGGCAGTCCCAAGAAGGATCAGTTGCTTCCTCACTGTGGAAGTGAAGGCAACCATTTGCAATCGAGAGACGTGCTCTTGCAGACTCACTGGCACCCCAGCCGTAGAACTTAATCTCCGAGCCGTCAGCGAGTTTAGAGAAGTCGACTTCTGCATCGACAATCTCTTTCGCGTTTGCCCCCAAGAAACATGTCAAGAGGGCAAGAAGAGTAAAAAATTTCTTCATAATTGAATAGTTTAAGTGAATAAATAATAATAGAGTTAAAAATATAACATAAAAAACCTTAGTTCCTTACTTACCACTGAGGGCATCGCAGAAGGCCTTGTAGGTGGCATTACGCACCCAGTCCTTACTCTTGGTGTCGATAGACCAGAGGCCCACGGGATCGCTCGTATCAGCCATGTTGCCCTTACAGATACCAGCCTGCTTGTCGTGCGGGATCTTCGACATATAGGTCTTGATGACGTAGGCATAATAGTCGGCCAGCTTCTGACGCTGAGCTTCTGTGATATCCTTTGCTGCCACATTGAGGCCGTCAGCATCGAGATACTTGATGTCGAAGTTAGAGAGACGGATCAGCTTGCCTGTAGAAGCCAGATTGTCGAGGAGGGCGTTCAGAGAGGCCACGTTGGCATTCTGCTTCTCCTGATCCTCGCTATAGCTGAGGTCTAACTTGGCATTGATACCATCGATCTTGGCACCGTTGTTGTCCCAGATGTTGATCCAGTACTTGAAGCTGTCGAATTTCTTCTGGGCATCAAGTCCAGACTCACTGACGAAGAACTTCAGGTCGGAGGGGTTACCACCATGCTTCTCGTAGGCAGCGCTGGCCACCTTGGAGACAACCGGGGCATAGTTGTTGCTGCCCAGAATGTCCTGCCAGAAAATCTTGTCGGTAGAGTGCTTGAGGTCATACATACCGTTATCGAGCTCTGCCTTCGTGTCGATAGCCTCGTCGAGGAGGTCGAACGATGTGATGCGGCCTGCGTTGATCTTCATCAGACCATCGCACCATGCGTTGAGGGCGTAGTTGATGGTGTCAGTACGCTCCTGAGCCGTCTGCGGACGGTGGTTGTCAGGATAGTAACCCACCTCCACTTTCTGGATATAGAAGACGGCAGAACGGGTATTCTCGATTCTCAGGTAACCCTCTGTCTCGCCTTCTGCGCTCTGGCTCTCCACGACCACCTTGGTCAGCTTACCAGCCTTCAGCACGAACTTTCCGTCAGGACCGCTGCCATTCACCTTCTTACCAGAGAAAGTGACATTGAAAGAAGCATCCTTGTCGGCCTTGGCCCAGAATGTTGTGGTGTATTTAGCGAGCGGATCGACATCGAAACCTTCGATGATACGCACATTACATGCAGTACCGACCTTCAGCATGTTCTGACCATCATATTGGGCGATGGAAGCAGAACCTTTCTCGACCGTTCCCTCGAACTTCGTCATCGTATTGAAGTCGACGGACTTGCCCTCCACATAGTCAACCTGAATCTCAATCGGTGCTGTGAGCACATTCAGCCAATCGTCTGCCTGGTTGGCATTAGCGACGATCGGGCTGCCGAACACCTCACCGCCAATCTCTTCCACATGGTCGAGAAGGTCCTTCATATCGAGGAAGTTCATCACACCCTTGCTGCTGATGATGGAACCAGACATCAGAGAGGTTCCGAAGGCGACATTGTCGAAATTGGTCATAGCAGCGGCATGAGCCAGCTCCTGCTTATTGAAATCCGACACCTTGAGCATCGCACCGATAGACATATTGGCGTATGTCTCTCTGTCGATATATGACTTGACGGGCGCCAAGTCCTTATACGGCTCTACGAAACTCGGATCGGGCTCTGCATTGAAATCGTCTGTCACATTATAGTCGGCACAGGAAACTGCGAATGCACCTGCAGCCAACATCAAGAGACCGTTTCTAAAAATTCTGTTCATATCTATAAACTATATACTATAAACTACAAACTAATTCTTCACGTATTTGGGTGAGAAGAAGACCTTCTTGTTTGACTCACGCGTCTGAACAACCAGCGTATCGTTGGTAGAAACCGTGATATCGCTGCCCTTGAAGTTGACGTCGTAGGCCAGACGGAGGATGTCACGCTGGACAGGCTCTCCGTTGTTGCTACCCCACTGGTAGTCCTTATATTCCGGTCTCTCCGTACCCTTGTTGATGAATTCACCAGAACCCGTGGCTGTCACGTTCTCATCATCGGTAGAGATAGAACACGTATTGCCACTGAAGGTCAGAATGAGGTTACAAGAGATCGAAGCACCAGAGGTCTTGAAGGATACAGGGAAGATGGCCTGTGTCATGTTCTTCGTATTGATACCGCAAACTTCGTCGTTCTGGTTCACAGGATTCGATGTGTAATGCTCCTGGTCAGAGTTGATGAGTGAGAAATCCTTGCGGACAACCGTTGTGGTAACGCCCTTTTCAGTGACCTTGTCAACACCACGGCGGATATACTTACCCTGCCACGGGTTCATATACTTCACGCAGTAGAGGACATAATCCTTGGCGAGCACTTCCCAATCCTCGGTGTTGGTGCGAGAGGGAGAGAGGCCTTCACGCGGCGTGCCAGTGAGAATATGGTCGATACCCTTCACATTGGTCATCAGAAGAGGGATGACATAGGTGTTCTCGATGGCCTTCTCATCGTTGAAGAAAGCATCGGTGAACTGCACCTCCACATAGCCGCGGACATCGCCATTGTAAGGAATGGAATTGGACAGAAGCGAATAGTAATTCTTGGGCAAAGGAAGCACAGGAGCAGCTGCATTACCACCCTCATCCGTAAAGTAGAGGTTATCGCAGAGAGACTCGTCGACGACGATATCCACAGAGGCATCACGTCCGCCATAGGCTCCACCCATGGTTGACCAGATACGACACTTATGCTCGTTGTCGAGCGCATTGTCGTAGATATCGTTACCAAGTACGAGTGTACGTACGGGGTACTGATATGCGAAGTAGGCTGTTGTACCTTCTTCATAGTCAGGGAACTCATGATCCGCATTATAGCACGAAGCAAATGTGAGAGAGAAAGCTCCCAAGGCTATTCCGTATATATAATTCTTCAGTTTCATCATTGTCTATTTTAAATGTTCAATGTTCAATATTCAATGTACGACAATATTACCACCCCTTGTTTTGCTTGAGGTTGCTCCATTTGAGCACTTCACCCTTGGGAATAGGACCGTACAACTGATAAGAGTTATCGAATTTACGTTCCTCCACATCAATGATGGTGTATGAGAGAGCACCAGTATCTTCGTTGCGGTCGATCTGCATACCCTTTACAGTCTCATTGAGCGGCAACATCCAACGACGGAGATCCCAGAAGCGCTTGTTCTCGAAGCAGAGCTCAAGACGGCGCTCATTACGGATCAGGTTCATCATCTTCGTCTGGTCGTTAGCGCACTCCTCGAGATAGGCGTCACCCTCAGCGAGTGCACGACCGTACTCGTCGGTGCCGAGTCCTGCACGCTCACGGATGGCCTTGATCACATCGTAGGCAGTGAAGCCTGCACCAGCCTGGTCACTCTTGGGTCCCCAAGCATCGTTGGCGGCCTCGGCGTATGCCAGGAAGATTTCCGTGTAACGGATGCGCGGATAGATGTGCTGCTGTTCAATGAGAGAGCTTGACAACGGACTGACGTCGTCGCGGAGGAGCTTCTTCAGATAATAACCAGTACGGGTTGAGTTGCTGGTACTGTTCAGGTTATCGTCAGTCTCACTCTTATCACCATTGATGGCAGGATAGGTACCTGTGATAATCAAAGACTTCCTGAATGTGGTGCCGTTGTAAAGCACGTAATTCTCGAGACGCGGGTCACGGTTGACATAAGGATTCTTGGCATCGTAGCCAGAATTAGCATCGCTGATAGGCCTGCCGTTACGCATGGGGAAGGCGTCGACGAGATTCTGAGAAGGATTGACACGTCCCTGACCATACAGCGTCGGGGGGAAGTTCTCTCTTTCCTGTTCTGCATTCTTATGACGGTCTTCGCGCCAGAGGATCTCAGGCATTTCTGCGGCACTGGGCTCAAGCTTGGCCTTGTTCTTGTACCAGATGTTACCTGTAGCGTCGAATCCCTCCATGCCACCAATGCGCTTGAGTACGTTAGCGCAAAGCTTGGCTGCATCGGCAGAAGTCACACCACTCTGATCGCGGAATGCGGGACTAGCGGCGAGAAGGGCAATCTGAGCCTTTACAGCCTCAGCAATCTTTCCTGAGATCAGACCTCTGGCCTTGTCACCAAACACGAGGTTGTAGCCAGAGAAGTTTGCACCTAGAGCCACATACTTGGCAGGGATCTCACTCTCATTCTCAATGTCCTTATACTCAAAGGGGAGCAGTGCCATGGCACTGTCGCAGTCGGCGAAACACTGCTTCACACAGTCGGCGAACGTAGCACGGGGCTGGTTGAAGTCAGAACTACCGTCCTCAGGAGTCGTCAGCAAGGGTACACCGTAGAGAACGCCGTCATCGGCATAACCACCATGAGCCTGCAGCAAATAATAATAGAGGATCGCGCGAAGGCCGAAAGCCTCACCCTTCAGACGATCGATGAACATCTGCTGCTTAGAAGCTGCACTGGGAGCCCAAGAACTGGTTTCCACGATCTGGAAGAAGTTATTGATATACTGGATACCATCCTTGCAATTGTCCCACTGAGACATCGGGTTGTTGTCGGAGGCCCATGTACCAGTAGCCATATTCAGATATGAACTGCTCTTCAGGTTGGTCACAGCGTCATCTGTGGCAATGTCGGTCTGTGTGGTTGTGATATAGGGAAGACGATCGTAGCCATACATCAGCAGACCATGTGCATACGAGGACTCCTTGGCCAAGTCTTCCATTTGTCGATTGTTCTCATCTGCGGGCTGAAACATGTCATCGCATGAGCAGAAAGCGAGGAGACCGATGAAATAGAATATAATGTTTTTTGTCTTCATAATTTTCAATTATCTATTATCAATTGTCAATTAGAATTAGAAGGTTGCTTTAACACCGATATTATAGAAACGAGTCTGCGGTGCGTAACCAACACTTGTCTCCATCAACTTACGCTCCTTAGAGATGGTGAGGAGGTCATTACCGTTGACATAAACTGAGAGAGCCTTTACAACCTTGCCCATCATTTCCTTCGGGAAATCGTAGGTCAGCTGCACTTTGCGAATGTTGAAACGGTCAGTGCTGTACAGCCAGAAGGTAGAGGCTGCACCATCGTTAGCATTGGCCATTGAGGTCAGACGGGGATGAGTGGCTGTTTCTGCCGTCTCAGGGGTCCAACGACCACGTGCATTGACAGAGTACTTGTCGTCACCACTCATATAGAAGTATTTACCGTTCTTCAGGGCCTTTGCGCCGAAGTTTCCGTTGCCAAGCAGGAAGAACGTGAAGTTCTTATACTTGAGCGTGAGGTTGACACCCAGGTTGAAGGGAGCACCGATGCTGCCCAGACCATCAGTTGAAGGATTGCCGTTCCCATCCAGGATAGTCACAGAACCCGACTTACCAAGCACAACCATATCCTGATTGTTGATGATACCGTCGCCATTGATATCCTCATACTTCAGATCACCAGGCTGGATGTTACCACCAATCATCGGGTTGGGCATGCCAGCCTTCAGCTTGTACTTACCCTCCTTCATCAGTTCCGGGTCAAAGTCGTCAGCCGTGTAGAAGCCCAGGCAATTGTATCCCCAAATTGCATCAAGGGACTGGCCCTCAGTGTGCTTGTTAGGAGCCTTAGGATCGATGGTCTCATCAAACGTCTTCCACTCCGTCGTCAGATAGGTACCAACCACACCAAGCTGTGCGTGAACCTTTCCAAACTGCTTCTGAGCCGTGACGCTGAAGTCAAGACCCTTGCGGTTTTGGACATTATTGTTGATAGCCGGCTTGAATGAGCTTCCAGAGAGGCCACCCGACAGATATGAGGGGAATGAAGTCGGCTCCTGGATAATGAAGCCGTCCATATCCGTATTGAAGAAAGTCAGGTTTGTGGAAATCAGTTTGTTGAAGAACGAACCACGCAGACTGACAGAGAATTCCTTACGATGGATGAAATCGAGGGAGGGGTTAGCACCCGACTTAGAATAAGTACGGTCTGTCGTCACGCCTTCATTCCATCCAAAGCCACCTCCAGTCAGATCCCAACTGGCTTCGTAGAGATAGTAATAATTCTCCGAGCCGCTCGATGATCTCATATACACATCGATATCCTCATTCAGATTGCTATATGAGGCACTGAGCAACAGGTCATCAACGAAGCTATCCTTCAGGAAGTTCTCCTTGGCCAGGTTCCAGCCGAGAGTGAATGAAGGTGAGATAGCCTCGCGGTTTCCTTCGGGAAGACGGGCTGAATGAACACCTGCCAAAGCCACCTCAGCAAAGTAACGACCCATATAGTCGTAGCCGAGCTGAAGACCTAAGTTAGCATTTGCATAGCGATGGTATGCGCCACTGGCTGTTGTCGTGTACATATTAGCAAGCAGCATACCAGAAACATGATGCACATCATTAAAGGTGTGGTCATAGTCGAAATGGCCATTCCAACTGATGGTCTGGCGATATTTCGTATCAGACATAGACATGTGACCAGTCACCACCTCATCGTTCTGCTGAGTCAGGCCAACGATGGCGTCCTTTGAGTCATAGTTACTCCATGTCGGAATGAACACGGCGTACTTGTTGTTGTATGACAAGCTGTAGTTGGCAGCATAGTCGATAGAGAACAGCGTCTTGAACGACAAGCCCTTGACGAACTTGTTCATGTCATAGACGAAGCCTGCATCGAACTGGAACTGACGGCTCACAGCCTTGGTCTTACCACCGAAATAGCAATCTGCGATGGCATTGGTCTGGGTGGCTTTCGTGCCGCCAGGGAAATATTTGCCATCAAGCAGGTTGAGCGACTTGCCAAGGATGGCGAGTGCCTTACTGGCATTCGGGTCAACCATATCGATGTCAATCAGCGGTGCTGCGTTTTCAGGGAAGTTCGGACGCATGGTAGAAGCCTCGCCCCAGAAGTTACCCTTGTTCTTATTCTCATTATAGAAGGTAGCACTGGCATTAGCAAAACCCTTGATCACCTTGTTGATAACGAGGTCAACATTACCACGTACGCTGAAACGGTCGGTGTAGTTATCCTTTGCAGGACCGAAGTTGATGAGGTCTTCGTTACGATAGTAATTGATGTTCGTATAGAAGTGAGCTCGCTGGCCACCACCCTGAATCTCTAACGTACCTTCAGAACGGTTGTATGCCTTGCGAACATACTCGTCGGAATAGTAGTTGACATTGGGATAACGGTAAGGATTAGCGCCTGTGGCATGATTGTAGATATCCATCTGGGAATATCTGGCAGCGAGTCCGTCGTTAGCACGAGCCTCGTTGTAGAGCGTCATGTACTCTGCAGAACCCAGATACTCAGGGAACTCCTTGGCCACATGGAAACCAGTGTTGGCGTTAGCCACAATCTGAAGACCGTCCACCTTGCCACGCTTGGTGGTAATCAAGATGGCACCCTTGGCACCCTTGGCGCCATAGAGCACGACAGCCTGTGCACCTTTGAGGAAGGTGATCTGTTCGATCTCGGAAGGAAGCACGTTGTTTGACGGGCGCTTCACACCATCGATGATCACGAGCGGGAGGTTGCTGTTGTCGTTGTTGTCAAGACGTTCATTGTCCATGCCCCATAGGTTGTTGCCATTCCATCCGCCAACAAGCGCGTACATGTCTTCAAGGCTACTTATCGTATAGTCCTTCTTTGACAGCTCTTCCACGTCGACGTATGAAATGCCTCCGAGAAGCTGGTCGGCATCCTTGTCGCGGAAAGCAACATGGACTTTCTTTTTTGCCACCAGAGAATCACCGTCGTCAACTGTCTGGGCATTGGCAGTCAGCGGCGAAACTGCAAACGTGGCTAAGAGAAATATGTTTGTTACTATCTGTTTCATATTTTCACTTTTCACTTTTCATTTTTCACTTTTCAACTCAATTACCATCCTGGGTTCTGGGCAAATCCTTCGTAAAGATAGGTATCCTTGTCAGGAAGCGGGAACCAGTAGTGCTTGGATTCCAAGCGACGGGTAATCAGCTCTTCCTTGTGGAAATTACCAATATGTGCATCCTTCGGATCGTGATCCTTGAACCAGGCGTCAGTTTCCAATCGCTCAAACTCATGAGAGTATTTCACGGTGTAAGGAGGCTCGGTCAAGAGGAGCCAACGCTGAAGGTCACACCAACGGAAGCCTTCGAAAGACAGTTCCACAGCACGCTCACGACGGACTTCGTCGATGAAGTGCTCTCTGGTATCCATGAGATTTGCCTGTACGTGCTCCATGGGCCAGTCACTGGAGTTGACACGATCGCGGAGTGCATTGATAGCGTCAACAGCTGACAACGAACAGTATTCAGGCTTATCCTTCAGTTCCGGGGCAGACGTAGCGATAGCAGCCTTTGCCTCAGCATACATCAGGTAGACGTCTGCAAGACGCATATAAGGAAGGTAACTCTGGAAAGCATAGTCCCAGTCGTACCACTTGTCGCCTTCATTACACTGGTGAGGAATCAGCTTCTGGATGAAATAGCCCGTGCTGCTACCATCGGCAACACCACGCATGGCACCATCCGTGTAAAGGCTACAATATTCATGTTTCTTCTGAGTAGAAGTCAAGGCATCCGTACTGAGCACATAGTGGAAACCATCGAATATGATGTCGTGGTAGAATCGTGGATCGCGATTCTTATACGGATGTTCCGGATCCCAACCAGAAGCCTCGTTCAGCACATACTGACCGTTTCTGACCAGATAGATGGGCTGGCCGTTGGCCATACCGTACTGGTCGATGACGTTAGCTGTCGGGTGGTGAATGATTTTGTCGTGAGCCACAAGACCCTCAACCTTCGGACCAAAGATCTTGGCGCAGTTCCAGTTGGCAGAGTTTACACCAGGATAAGCGCCACGGAAGATGGCCTCAGAAGAACCGGGCATCAACCAGCTCTGCTTCACGGTATAGAAGATGTCTGAGTAGTTCGTCTCAGCATTTTCGTCACGCTCGTGGTCGTAGATATTAGAATATTTGTATTCTGCCAGCTTGTATTTGACAGTTCCTCTGTTCACCATATCAAGAGCCTTGCCGAGCGCCTCAGCAGCCTTCCTACAGTAGGCCACATCATAATCATAGGTCTTGCCGTTGGAACTGGCACCTAAGAGCTGGGCAACGCCACCGTTCTTGGTCTTCTCAAACTCCTTCATCAACGGAGATCCAGCCCAGAGATAGCACTTGCCAAGGTAGCAAAGAGCCATGAACTTGTTGACACGCAGATCGTTCTTTCCTGATGTCTGCATACCAGCCAGTGTCTCGTCCCAGTCTAAGGGAAGGAGACTGTAGGCCTTCTCGAAGTCCTCAGCGCAGCGGTCTGCACACTCCTGGAAAGACAGGCGAGGAAGCTCGGGAATCTCATTGGCATCAAAAGCTACGTCAATATAGGGAAGTCCACCAAAGTAGCACATCAACTCAAAATGCCACCAGGCACGGAAGAAATACATCTGTCCGAGTAACAGGTCGCGCTCTTCATCTGAGCCAACGAGCGACTTGATATTCTCAATACCCATATTACACTTACGGATGCAATACCATGAGTTCTTCCAGAGAGAACTTCTGTCACCATTCAGCCAGCACTGGCTGTTGGTGTACCAGTTACGATAGTTACCAAGGTCAACCTGGTGATCCATGTGCGCATAGCCCTCAGTGTTGTGAACAGCGTCATCACCGAAATTCCATGCGGTACAATAGTTGATCTTCTCCTTGTCAGGAATCAGGTTGTAGATTTCCTCAATATATCCCTGGAAGTTGCGGTAGTTCTTGAAGGCCTCATCCTCAGCCACAATCGCCTCAGGGTCCTTATCAAGCCAGTCGGTGCAGGAAGTGAAGCCGCCAGCCAAAAGGAGCAGCGAACCGCACAAAAGGGATTTGATGTTATTATAATATTTCATATTCGATATACAATTAAAGGTAAAGCTTGAATCCGAAGTTGTAACGTCTGACGGTAGGATAAGCACCACCGCTACCACTCCATCCATAGTTACTCTCGCGGTCGTCAGGCATCTTTGTAATCAGGAAGAGGTTGTTACCATTCAGGTAAAGCTTCAGACTTGAGAAACCAAGTTTCTTAATCCAACCCTTCGACCATGTGTAAGCAATTTCCACGTTCTTCAGACGGAAATAGGAGCCGTCGAAGAGGAACTGTGTACCGTTGTTATAGGAGACCTGTGTGGAAAAGCGCGGAACGACGACCTCGCCAGATCCATCCTGAGCATTCCACCAATTACCAGTATCGTACACTGTGAGAAGCTGATCACCAAAAGAAGTGAGTGTTACGTCACGTGTAACGCCTGTTACACCATAGAGCTGGGCAAACATGCTCCAACCTTTCCATTCCCAACCAATCGTGGCATTATAGGTATGTTCCGGATTTCCGGTATAGCCATAAGGAGCCTGGTCGTTGGTTTCGTCAACGACACCGTCACCGTTGAAGTCAACGATATAGTGGTCACCGATGAGAACCTGACTATCGTCCTTCTCACGCTCAGGTGTACTATAGAGTTCATCGTAGGTACCGATGAAGCCGTTGTCGATGAATGAAACGTACTGACCCTGAGAATAGCCTTCAGCCTTACGATAGGCAGGAATCAAAGCCGGGTCGTCCTTTACCTTAATAACATTGTGCGCGTACGTGTAGTTGGCATTGGTCCAGAAACGCATACCGTTGTTCAATACCTTATTGAAGCGGACCTCAACCTCGAAACCGTAGTTCTTCATCTTACCCTTGTTGATATCAGGCGTGGTTGCAGCACCAAAGTATGAAGGCACTGAACGGTTGGATCCTGAGATGAAGATGTCGTAACGGTCATCGCGGAACCAGTCGAAGCTTCCTGCGAACATGCCATGGAGGAAGGCGTAATCGAAACCGATATCTTTCTTCAATACGGTTGCCCAACGGAGATCAGGCTGAGCAATAGTAGCTTCCTTATATCCAACGAACGGACTTGCAGAACCGTCAAGTGAGATATTGAAACCATTACCGTTGTTCGTGACCTCCCAACCTGTCAGGTAAGCCCAACGTGCACCAGCGTTATCATCACCGATTTCACCGATAGATCCACGGATCTTGAACATATCGATGATACCTTTGTCTTTCAGCTTCTTCATGAATTTCTCTTCTGAGACCATCCAACCGGCTGCTCCTGAACAGAAGAATGCAAAGCGATTGTCTGGAGAGAACTTCTGAGAACCATTGTAAGCACCGTTGAACTCTGCGAAATACCTGCCCTTATAGTCGTATGTAGTACGGAACACCCAGTCCTCACGACGATTCTCGAGGTCGGCATTACCTGCGTTGATACGACGCTTCCAGTTACCCATCAGAGAGACGTTATGGTCACCGAACTGACGAGCCCAGAAAAGCTGGAGAGACATTTCCGTTGCACGGCTTGTATAGCTGACGCTACCCGCTTCGGTAGACCAGTCGCGCTTTTCATAGAAATCGAAACCTGTTTTCGGATAGATTTCATTTTCCCAAACAAGCTGGCCTTCCTCAGGAACAATGTATGCAGTATTGTTGACGTGACCACCACCGGCAGCACTGATACCACGACTACCCTCGTTAAACTGGTTGTCCCAAGAGATCGTTCCGCGAGCGACAAGACCCTTTGTGATGAAATCGAGATTCTGCTCAAGGGCAAAGTCAGTGAATACGCGGGTGATGGTAGACAGCTCATAACCTGATGTTGACACACTCATAGGAGAGTTCGACATGTTGGAAGCTGCCAATCTGGAGTAACCCCAGGCGCCATTTGCGAACTGAACGGGATATACGTTAGGCGGCATACGATAGGCACCGGCCCAGTTCTGCTGCTGGAAGAACTCACCACTATTACCGTAATAATAACGAGGAGACTTCTGCTGGGCATTAGAACCAGCCAGGTTTACTTTGAACTGAGTCGTCTTTGTAATCTGGAAGTCAAGATTTGAACGTACGTTCAAACGGTTGTATGCATAACCACCTTCATAACCTTGGTTGTTATCCCAGATTTTGGTCATATCACCTTCGTTCTGGAAGTCGAATGCTACGAAATACTTCACGAACTTGGTACCACCAGAGAAGTTGATGTTCGTATTATAAGATAAGGTGAAATCCTTGAACATCTCTTCCTGCCAGTCGACGTTCGGATAACGCTCTGCCTGACTATAGTCGCCGAGATAGTTACCATCAGCATCATAATTTGGCTTGACAGTATGGTCCTGATTGCGGAAATTCTCGATGAAAGTCTGAGGACGATAGTATGCCCAAGAGGCTGCACCTCCTAAGGCAAGCTCGTGCTCAATAGCCTGGTTACGAAGCATATAGCCATCGTAAGAGTCATACTTTCGCGGAAGCTTTGACACAGCCTTCAACGTGGCATTGAAACCCACATCAATTCTTGCCTTACCTTCCACACCACGCTTGGTGGTAATCAGGATAACACCGTTAGCACCTTCCACACCGTAAACGGCTGTGGCTGAAGCATCCTTCAGCACAGAGACGGTGGCAACAGAGGTAACATCAACAGATTTAATTTCACGCTTGACACCATCGACGAGAATCAGCGGCTGGGCATCCTGGTTCCAAGCTGCTGCACCACGAATGTAAATACGCGGATCCTCTTCACCTGGCTGACCTGTTGAAGCGATAGTGGCGATACCAGGAAGGTTACCCGTAAGGGCAGCACTTACACTACCGATACCTGCTGCTCGTTCCAGAACTTCACCTGTCGTCTGAGTAATAGCACCCACGACTGAGGCTTTCTTCTGCTGGCCATAACCCACCACAACCACTTCAGAAAGCTGAGTGTTGTCGGTCAGAGTCACGTTGAACGTGCGCTGCTTGCCAACTTTCTGCTCCTTGGTGTTCATTCCCACATAAGAGACGACAATAGTCGATGACTCGGATGGGACACTCAGGGCGAAATTACCGTCGAAGTCCGTAACGGTACCCACCGACGTATTTCCCTTAATCACAACGGAGGCTCCTATCAATGGCTCTCCGTTAGAGTCGACAACCGTTCCCTTAATGGCAATGCCCTGAGCCCACGCCGAAGCACAGACCAAAAGCAACAATGACAATGCCGACAAACGACATTGCCCTTTTGCCCATAGCAGAACGGTTCTCGCAACGTTAGTTAATTGTTTCATCTTGCTTTTATTGATTCATATCATTATTTTCGCGGTGCAAAATTAATTAATATTAATTAATCTTATTTTATGATAGGTATCATATTGTTTATACATGTGTATTTATTTTCGCTATGTTACAAATCATAAAGTAATTGTTATAATTTAAAAATGAATTATTAAAGAATCAAAACAATAATCATCACCTAAATACAAAATTTGATTTCTTTTCACTTTTATGTAATTGAGGTATCACAGAAGATCAATTGCACACCAGAAATAAGAGAAATAATACATTTCTTTGTTATTTCATTGGCTCTTACTATCTTTTACTTTGTCAAAAGTACTATCGCTCAAGAAAATCCAAATATACATTTGGTTTTCTTCGCACTTATTCGTACCTTTGCACACGATTTTAACAATCGATAAAACTATTTCATGAGAAGAACCCAATTATCAACCATTCTGCTGTGCATTGGCGTCATGATGACGGCACAGACTCCCTTCGGAAAGGGACAGCTGACTGTGAAGCCAGTCGCCAAGAACGCCGTGAGAATCCAATACACAGAGGGAGAGGCGCAAAACGATCTACCAGACTGGCTCTACGTGAAACACGACGAAGAACGAAATCCCGATATCAGCACGAAGATAGATCCACAGAGCCAGACGCTGACGGTTTGCGACAAGGACGGACAGGCCTTGTTCACCGCCACGCGGCACATGCTGGAGAACGGAGAGGCCACCTTGGCCTTCGACTCACCAGAAGACGAGTTCCTCTTCGGACTGGGACAGTTCCAGGACGGGTACAGCAACGTGCGCGGTCTCTCACGGCGGCTGACGCAGGTGAACACACAAATCTCCATCCCCATGTTGCTCTCGAGCAAGGGCTACGGCGTGCTGTGGAATAACTACGGTATGACGGAGTTCAATCCTTGTGACCATAGCGTACGACTGGTGAAGGCCGATGGCAAGGGACAAACGGAAGAAGTTGACGTGACGAGCACCGAAGGCAATAAGAAAGAGGTGCGCGAGCGACATATCTTTGAGGCAACCCTCGACATCGCCGAGGCTGGCAATTACGCCCTGCTGCTCGACGTAGGTCAGAAGATGGCCCGCCGACACAACCTCTGCATCGACGGCAAGCCCGTCATCGAGATGCAGAACCTGTGGCTCCCGCCGACAGCCTCGAAGATCGTATTCCTAGACAAAGGGCGCCACACCCTTACGGCAGAATTGACGAAGGACGACCAGCCAACCGTATATTATAATAAGGTGGCAGACAAGACAGTGTTCCGTTCGCCAGTGGCCACAGCCGTAGACTATACCGTCTTTATCGGCACCCCCGACGAAATCATCGCCACCTATCGCGAGCTGACGGGACCTTGTCCGCTGATGCCGACATGGGCGCTGGGCTATATCCACTGCCGCGAGAGGTTCCACTCCTCGCAGGAGATCCTTGAAACAGCCAACCGATTTAAGACAGAGCAGATGCCCGTAAGCATGCTCGTGCAGGACTGGCAGTGGTGGGGCAAGTACGGCTGGAACGCCATGCAGTTCGACGAGGAGTTCTATCCTGACCCCAAGGCTCTCACCGACAGTCTGCACAAGATGGACATACGGCTGATGCTCAGCGTATGGTCGAAGATTGACAAGACCTCAGAGTTGGGACGCCAGATGGAGCGCAACGGCTACTACATACCCGAGACAGACTGGATAGACTTCTTCAATCCCGACGCTGCCGCTGCCTATTGGAAGGCATTTAACGAGCGGCTGGTACCCACGGGCATCGACGCTTGGTGGCAGGATGCCACGGAACCAGAGAACGACGATCTCGCCGGCCGCCGAGTGAACAACGGCCGTTGGACAGGAGAGCAAGTCCGCAATATCTACCCTCTTTTAGTGAACAAGACTGTCTATGAGGGACTTGTCGAGGCAGGCCGGGAGCCGATGATCCTCACCCGTTGCGGATTCCCAGGCATCCAACGCTACGGCTCAGCCCTGTGGAGCGGTGACGTGGGCAATGACTGGCAGACCTTCAGCCGCCAGATCACGGCCGGTCTGGGCGTACAGGCAGCCGGCATCCCCTGGTGGACCTATGATGCAGGTGGATTCTTCCGTCCCCGTAACCAATACACCG
>JAEEGK010005158.1_pt1 | contig 31640 bp, 9 predicted proteins | sample 8958771 | NCBI WGS metagenome assembly JAEEGK01 (sample SAMN16246547, study PRJNA631951) | gut metagenome | biome: gut microbiome; feature: rumen; material: SC-attached | host: Bos | place: Iran: Karaj | collected 2018-10
TAAAGAAATGGAAAAATTAAAAGAAGAAATTAATAAAGAAAAAGATGAAAAAGAAAAAGAAATGAAAAAATTAAAAGAAGAAATTAATAAAGAAAAAGATGAAAAAGAGAAGTTAGAAAAAAAAATAGAAGAAAATAAATTAATTCAATTGAAAGAAATCGAAAAATTAAAAGAAGAAATTAATAAAGAAAAAGAAAGTAATCAAGAATTAATAAGAATTCATGAATTAAAATTGAAGGAATTAAATGAGAAATTGGAAGAAGTTAAAATAAAATTAAAAGACAAAGAAAGTTATATTACACAAATAGAAAATTCAAATAATATAATATTTAACTTTTGGAAAGATAAGAATGAAAAAGAAGAAAATGAAGAAAAATTAAAAAGAATAAAAAAACATGCATCTGAAATATTGAAGGAATTAGATAGTTAAATAATCATTATTCATATCATTTATTCTTAATATTATTAAAAACCAATTATAAATATATTTTTTTTTTTAAATTCAACAAATAATTCTCTTATTTAAAATAAATAAAATTATTAAAATAATTATAAACTTCATCTATATTCATACAAGTAGCAGAAATATTATAGATAATATTACACTAATAAAAAAAACAAAAAAAATTACAAAACAGGACCAATTTATTTACCCATTTTGATACTAAATTAAATATATTATTTGAATAATATTTTCAAATATTTCTATAAATTTATCTAGTTTAGAATTTATTTTTTATTATTGAAAAAGTAAAAAAATTAAAAAAAATAAATAAAAAAAAATATAATAAAAACCCTAATGTGCATTAGGATATTCACAAATTTCCCTTCCATCAGGATATTTAATTTCTTTATATCCATCTTCATGTTCTAAAGTAATAATACCATTTTTATCAATTTTTTGTACTTTACCATCTAAATAATAAGTTTCTTCATAACCATCAGGTAAAATATATCTTAAACTACCATCAGGAAAAGCAATTTGTTTTGTTCCATCAGGATAATGTTTTTCAATTTGTCCATTATCAAATTTAAAAATTTGTAATTTATCAGAATAAGTTGTTTGAATTGTTTTTGCATCATTAAAAAAATAAACTGTTTTTATATTTGGAAATATTTGTTTTATATCACCATTATTAAAATATACTACTTGATATCCATCTGAAAATATTTCTTTACGAACTCCACTTTTAAATATTATTTCTTTTCTATCTTTATCATAATATTTTATTATTTTTCCATCATCTGTTGTTTCTGTTTTTAATAATGTAAAATTTGTTTTGTGATATTTGTCTGGAAATTTTAAATCGTATGTTTCATCTTCTTCTTCTTCATTTTCATTTTGAGAATTTAATTCTTGATTTTTTGGATTTTCATTTATTTCTTCATCTTTTATATTTTGAGGATTTGATTCTGTGTAATCAAAGTTTAACATTAAATCATTTTCTCCTTTATTTTCTGTAAATATGTAATTTGTATTATTATTATTATTAATATTATTATTATTGTTAATATTATTTTTAATATTAAAATTATTATTATTTGTTATCGTTTGTGATTTTCTTCCTCTTTTTGAATTTATTATTTCATTATTTTTGTTATTAAAATCTTTGTTTAAAACTATATGATTAACTTCTAAAGTTCCTTTACTTTTTGATTTTCTAAGTGATTTATTATTTGAATTGTTATTTGATGATAATTTTATTATTATGTTATTTAATTCTATTATTTTTTTATTTGCTTCTTCTATTTGCTTTTTATATCTATCTAATAATATTTTATTATTACTATCTTTCTTTTTAGTTTCATCTTGAATTTTTAATAATTGATTTCTTAATTGTTCAATTAATTCTTTGTCTTTAAGGGATGATGATTGATTATTTTGAGTTCTTAATCTTAAATCAGTAAATTGTTTTTGATCATATGATAATTGTTTTCTATCTTTTGATAATTTCTTTAATTCATCTTCTTTATAATTTTCAAAATTTAACATCTCCTGTTCTTTTTTTTTATTAAAATCTCTTGTTTCACTTTGTACTTTCATATTTAATTGCTCATAATGTTCTCTTAATTTTGTAACTCTTGCATATTCATTTTTTATTAGTTGAATTTGTTTATTTATATCATTTAATTGTAATTTATATAAATCATCACTATTTTTAGGTTCACTTATTAATTTATTTAATTGTTCAAAATATTCTTTATTATTATATTCATTATTTACATTATTTGCAATAATTGATTTATAATCTTCTTCTTTAACTTCTTTAATTTCATTATTAATATTTATTTTTGATAAATTTTTACTACTATAACTAATATTATTATTACTATTAGTATTAATATTTCTTTTATTTTTAATAAAAGAATTATTTACACTTTGATTTTTTTTATGTTTAATTGGAGAAGATTCTAATTTTGGAGTTGGTATATTACTATTATTATTATTTGGATTAATCTTTTTTTTATATGGTATATTTAATGATGATGATATAGGTTTTGTATTTTTAATTGTATTATTATTTGTCCCAAAATTATCATTTTGTTGAACTCCAACACTTAAATTTAAATTTCTTTGTTTTGGTATTTTTGATGTTGTCCCAAATTCTAATCCTGAAATAATATTTTTTGAATTATTATTTTTCATATTATTATTATTTAAATTTTCTGGAATTGATTTTTTCATTTCATCATTTTCTCCTTCTAATATATTAAAATTTGCTTTACTCCATTTTAATTTAGTATCTTCATTTATAAATATATCTTTATCATTATATTCATTTTCTTTTTCTTTTTTATTATTAAACAAATTTTTTAAATTCTTCATATCAGTTTCAATATTTTTAGGAACTTCAGATTTATTATTATTCTTATTTACATATTCATTTTTTTTATTTTCAATAATATTTTTTTGTTTATTTTCATTTTCTTTTACTTTTTCTTTTTCTGATTTAACTTTATCATCTTGTTTATTTAAAGAATCATTATTTTTAAAATTATCAGAATAATATTTATATTTTTTAATTTCTCCTTTTTTAGGTTTTGAAATTTCAATTTGTTTTTTTACTCTATTAGGAGTATATTTTCTAATAGGCTTATTTTGTGATATTGTTTGAGGAATATTTTTTTCATTTTCTAAATTCTTTTCTAATAAATCCATAAAATTAATTGTTGAAGATTTAATAGGAATTTCATCAAAATTCGGAACTGGTTTTGGAGGAGGAAGTTTCTTATCAAAAAGTTCTGGTAATTTTTCTTTATTATTTATTATTTCTTTATTTTCTTTTGTTTCAATATTGTTTTTAGTTTCTTTTATTTCTTCTTTTAAATCTTTTATTTCTTTTTTTTCTGTTATTACTTCTTTTGTTTCTTTTATTTCATTATTATTATTATTTTTTGTATTTTCTTCATTTTCATTTATTTTACTTACTATTGTTGTTATCATGTTATTTTCTATTTTTTTTTGTTGTGGTTCTAATTTTATTTCTTCTGCTTTTTCAGTTTTTGATTCTTTGATTTCTTCTTTTTTTTCAAATTCTAAATTTTTATTTTCTCCTCTTCTTATTCTTGGTTTTGATTCCTTTTTTTCAAATTTTAAATTTTGGTTATTTTCTTTATTTATTTCTTCGTTTATATTTTTATTTTCAATTTTTTCTTCTTTTTTAATTTCAATTTCTTCTTTTAAATTGTTATTATTATTATTTATTGTTATTTGATTATTAAGATTATTATTTAATTGAGGAGTTTGATTTTCATTTTTATTAATTTCATTTTTTAAAATTTCCTTTTGTTTATCAAGCATTTGATTCATATTCATAAATTTTTGAAATAAAATAAAAGTTTCTAACATTTTTTTTTGATCTTTTATTTCTTCATTTGAATTCATAATTGGATTAGTTTGCATTAATTTCATCATATTTTCAATATTATTCATATCATTATTTTGATAATTTATGCTTTGACTATTTTCCATATTGAATTTAAATACTTTATATAAATTTAAAACACAAATCAAATTATTTTCAAATATATAAAATTAAATAAATAAAAAAAAAATAAAAGTATATAAAAATAAAATAATTAAAAATAAATATAAATATCCAAAAAATAAATTTAAAAAATATATTTCAATATGTCAGATGATGGAATAGAACACGTTTCAAACAAAGAAACAGAAGTAAATGTTTCTAATCTAATTGAATACATATCTAATTTATCAATGTTAATGATTGACATTGATAAAGAGAAATTAGTATCATTTCTAAATGAACAAAATCATTTAAATTTAGTTAAAAAATTTTCAATAGATCCAAATTTAAAATTACTAGCAATAACAAAAAATGAAAATGAATCAAATGATGAAGAAACACAAGAATTTTATTTAGAATTTGAACTTCAATATCGTCCAATTAAATCATCAACAATAGTATTTATAAAAAAATCTCCAACTATAAACATAACAAATATAAAATCAATAAAAAAAGATTTACAAGTATTAAATTTTTCAAGTGAAGGAATTGATAATAATATATTTCAAAATATGCAAAATTACATTCAAACAGCATTTTATCCTTTATTTAATTCATTTTCAGATAAAAAATTAAATGAAAAAAATGATTCTCAAAATCTTCGTTTAGATGCGATTAGAACAGTAAAAAAAAATATAAACGAATTAGTAATTTCATTATCACAAGCACAAAAAAATTCAAATATTCCAATTGTTAAATTAGAAACTGAAAAAGGTTTAAAAGAAAAAATAGATGAAATAAAGAATAAAACTGGAAAAGATCCTTCAATTGAAGAATTATCTAAAAATTGTAATGATGATTATATAACAAAATTAAGTGATATTATTAATAAATGGAAAGCTGATATAAGTGGTTTACTTAAATTTGAAAGAAATGTTTCTGAAGGTGATACAATGGATGAAATTAATTATTGGAGAGATTATGAAATTACTTTAAAAAATGTTAAATTACAAATTGAATCTCCTGAAGTAAGAATTACTTTAGGTTTAGTTGCTAATGCTAAAAAATTTTTTATTACTAAAAGTTTTGAAGAAGATTCTAAATTAGATGATCCTATTAAGAAAGTTGAGTTTAATAATTCATTATTGAAAGAATTACCAATTTCACCTTTGTTAGTTTCTAATAAAGTTTCTGATATTACTAAGTATTTACAAAAAATTTTTGAACATATTAGAAATAAAATGAAAATTTCTTGGTATCCTGTTCAAAGAATGGTTAATTTAATTGAAGTTATTTCTAAAGATTTAAATTCACATTTAATTAGTGTTTTAGGTAATAAATTAATGATGATGAAATTTGCTGATTTTATGAAATTATATAAAGATTGTAAAATATTATTCTCAGACTGGGATGATGAATATGAAAAAATAAAAAAAGAAATTTCAGTTATAATAAAATTAAGAAATGAAAAAAGTTTAATTACATATCCAAAAGGATTTGAACATGATAATTTAAAAAAAAGATTAAAAGAATTAAAAAAATTTAGAGTAGAACATCAAAATTTAATAGACATAACAACAAGTTTAAATGGAGGTAATGACACAGAAAATAATAATAGTTTAATAAAAGAAATTCAAAATGCATATGATAAAATGTCTGAAATAAATATATTAGATTTATCTAAAAATGGTGAAATTAATTGGTTTAATGCAAAAACAGAATATTTTAAAGTTACTGAAAAAATTGAAAGTCAAATATCAAATTCTCTTAGTGATCAATTAGGAAGTGCTGAAAATGTTAATGATAAATTTAAAATATTTAATAAATTTTCTAAATTAATGAAAAGACCAAGAGTACAAAATGCAATTCAAGAATATCAAACACAAATTATTGAATCAATTGAAAAAAATTTATTAGAATTAAGAGATAAGTTATTAAGTGGATATGAAAATGATTCTGCTTCTTTAATGAGTAAAATTAAAGGAATTCCTGATGTTAGTGGAAAAACTATTTGGTATCATCAATTTAATAGAAAAGCTAATGTTTATAAAAAAAGAATTGAAGTTATTTTAGGTGAAAATTGGGAAAATTTAAATAATGGAAAAAAATTAAAAGAAATTATTGATTTTATAATTGGAAATTCTAATCAAAAATCAAAAGATTTAGATAAATTTAATAGTTCTATTATTCAATTAGATCAATCTAATTATAATTTAGATAAACTTTATTTAATTGAAAAGAAACAAAATAAATATGAAATTAGAGTTAATTTTGATCCTAAATTAATTGATTTATTTCAAGAAGTTCGTTTAATTCAAAAATTTAAACAAGTACCATCAATTGTAATATCTCGTTCAATGGAAAATAAAACTAATTATCCTTTTGCAATTGCATTAGGAGATGCATTTAGAACTTTTAATAATTGTTGTGAAAAAATAAAAAGTGAACCAAAAATAACTAAATTAATTGCAAAACAAAAAAGCGATATTCAAGAATTAATAAAAGGAAATTTACAAACTGCATGGTCAAATTTTCCAAAATTAGATAAATTCACAAAAGATATATGTGAGAAAGTATCATCATTTGAAGAAACAGTACGTGATTTAATAACAAAAATAGGTGAAATTGAATCATTATTTATTCAAATTCAAAAATCTCCTTTACAAAAAGATTTTATATCTGAAAAAATACACAATATTCAAAATATAATTGATGAAATAGTAACATGTTCAAATATGAAAATATGGATTAATGAAATAGATTCTCGTTTAGAAGGATTATTAATAAAGAAATTAGAACAAGTTATTACAACTTGGATTGAAGAATTTAAAGCACCTAAACCTTTAGAAAATGCAGTTTTATTAAATGAATGTGAACCACTTAAAATAAAAATTACTGATCAAGTTATTAATATTCAACCTTCTTTACAAGAAGCAAGAGAATATTGGTATAATCAATTAAATCAAGCTATGTCAATTGTATTATCTAATAAAAGATTAAGTTATAGAATTGTTACTCAAAAAGAAGTTAATGTTGATAAAGAAACTACTTATCGTGATATTATAAAATTAATTGATGTTGAACTTTTAAGAAATACTTATAAAGATATAGAAGATCAATTTTATAAATGTGAAGATTATGTTAAAACTTGGTTATCTTATCAAGTTTTATGGGATATTCAACCTAAAACTATTTTTGATAAATTAGGTGATGATATGGAAAAATGGCAACAATTAATGATTGAATTAAAAGAAGAAAGAAAGACTTTTGATAATTCTGAATCTGAAAAAATTTTTGGTGCTATTTGTATAGATTATAGTGCAGTGCAATCAAAGGTAAATAATAAATATGATTCATGGCATCAAGATATTATGAATAAATTTGCAGAAACTACAAATGAAAATTTACAATCATTTTTCAAAATTATTACTGATGCAAGAATAAAATTAGAAAATTGTAATTTTGAAAATCCAGATAATGATTTAATCCAAATAATAACAGATATACAAGAAATAGATAAAAATATTAAAAATTGGTCAGAAGATTTACTAAGATATAAAAATTGTAAAAATATATTAGAAAAACAAAAATATAGATTCCCAAATGATTTTATTGATATGGATAAAGTAGAAAATGAATGGTCAAAATTAAAACAGATATTAGAAAAAAAATCAAGATTAATGGAAGATCAATTACCAACATTAGAAGCAAGAGTAAAAGCAGATGAAAGTAGATTAAATGAAAAAATAAAAAAATTAGAAAACTTTTGGAGTGAAAAGAATCCAGAGAAAGCAGACACACCATCTGAAGCATTAAGAATAATAAGTGAAGCCAATAATCAATTATTAAATGTGAAAGATGATTATATAAGAAATTGTAAAGCAAAAGAATTATTAAATATGGATATAACTGATCAAAATAGATTAAATCCAATTGAAGAAAATATTGCAAATTTCAGAGAAGTTTGGTCAGCTTTAAATAATATTTATAGTAAAGTTGAAGCTAATAAAGATACTCTTTTTGTTGCTGTAAATCCAGATAAAATTAAAAAAGATATTGAAGAAGCTATTAATGAATTATCTGTTTTACCTGGTAAATATAGAACTTATGAAGCGACTGAAATTGTTACTAAAAGATTAAATCAAATGAAAAAAGAAAATAATATTATTTCTGATTTAAGAACTGAGGCTATTAAACCTGATAGACATTGGCCTCAAATTTTAAAATTGTTACAAATTAAAAAAAATTATAATGAATTAATATTAGATGATTTTTGGAAATGTGGATTAGAAAAGAAAAATAAGAAATTATATGAAATTATTAATCAAGCAACTGGTGAATTAGTTTTAGAAAATTATATAAAAAAATCAAAAGATTTTTGGGAAGAATATGAACTTGAATTAGTACGTTATAAAGATAAATGTAAATTAATAAAAGGTTGGGATGATTTATTTACAAAATTAGATGAACATATTAATAGTTTTCAATCAATGTCAAATTCACCTTATTATAATGTATTTAAAGATTTAATTGAACCATCAAAAGATAAATTAGAAAAAATTAGATTATTATTTAATGAATGGGTTGATATTCAAAGAAAATGGGTTTATTTAGAAGGTATATTTTTTGGTAGTGCTGATATAATGAATGAATTACCTGCTGATTATAATAAATTTAAATCAATTGATGCTGAATTTACACAATTAATGAAAAAAGTTTCTAATAAACCATTAATTTTTAAAGTTATGGAAATTCCAAATTTAAAAAGTACTTTAGAAGAAAAAATAAAAACAGCATTAGAACGTATTCAAAAAGCTTTATATAATTTCCTTGAGAAACAAAGACAAAATTTTGCTCGTTTTTATTTCATTGGTGATGAAGATTTACTTGAAATTATAGGTAATAGTAAAGATGTAATAAAAATAACACGTCATTTTAATAAAATGTTTGCAGGAATGAATTCACTTTTATGTGAAGATGGTAATGAAATGACTGGAATGGTAAGTAGAGAATTTGAAGAAGTACCATTTGTAAAAAATATAAAAATATCAGATGATCCAGTTGTATATCAATGGTTAACTAAAGTAGAAGATCAAATGCATTTTACATTAGCAACAAAATTAGAAAATGCTGTATTAGAAATTTCAGAAATGGATTATATTAATAAAGTTGATGATTTTATTTCTTGGATTGGAAAATATCCTGCTCAAATTACAGTTTTATCTTCTCAAGTTTTATGGAGTGCAAGTATTGAATGTGCTTTAACAGGAAAAAAAACACTTCATTCTTTACCAGATGGTTTCCAATTAAAAGATGAAGAAAATGTTATTAATAATATGTTAGGTGCTTTATCAGATCAAGTATTAAAAGATATTAAAGTTGATATGAGAAAAAAATTAGAACAATTAATTACAGAATTAGTACATCAAAGAGATGTTGTTAGATTACTTGAAACAAAAGAAGTTACAGATGTAAATGCATTTGAATGGTTATATTATATGAGATTTTATTTCTATCCAAAAACACAAGATGTATTAAAAAGATTACAAATTAAAATGTCAAATGCATCTTTTGATTATGGTTTTGAATATTTAGGTGTTGCTGAGAAATTAATTCAAACACCTTTAACTGATAGATGTTACTTAACTTTAACTCAAGGTTTATATTTCAGATTAGGAGGTGCACCTTTTGGTCCTGCTGGTACAGGTAAAACTGAATCAGTAAAAGCACTTGGTGGTCAATTAGGTCGTTTTGTTTTAGTATTTAATTGTGATGAAAATTTCGATAATAAAGCTATGGAACGTATCTTTGTTGGTTTATGTCAAGTTGGTGCTTGGGGATGTTTTGATGAATTTAATAGATTAGAAGAAAGAATTTTATCTGCTGTTTCACAACAAATTCTTATTATTCAATTAGGTTTGAGAGAATATGCAAAAACTATTGATTTAATGGGTAAAATTATTAAATTAAATCATCAAATGGGAATTTTTGTTACTATGAATCCTGGTTATGCTGGTAGAAGTCAATTACCTGATAACTTAAAACAATTATTTAGACAAATGGCTATGGTTAAACCTGATAAAGATATGATTGCTCAAGTTACATTATTTAGTCAAGGTTATAAAACTGCTGAAAGATTATCTTCTAAAATGGTTTCTTTATTTGAATTATGCTTTAATCAATTAAGTAGTCAAAGCCATTATGATTTTGGTTTAAGAGCTTTAAAAAGTGTTTTAGTAAATGCTGGTAATTTGAAAAGAAGAGAAGATTCAGAAAGGAAAAAAGCAAATAATACTGAAGATATACCAATTGAAAAATGGGAACAAAATATTTTATTAAAATCAGTTTGTGATACTTTAATACCAAAATTAGTATCTGAAGATATTTCATTATTCCATTCATTATTAATTGGTGTATTCCCAGATTGTCAAATTGAAGAAGTAAAAGAAGAAGTATTAAGAAATAAAATAGAAGAATTATGTAAAATAAGAAATTTACTTCCAGAAGAAAAATTCATAAACAAAATAATTCAATTATATTCAATTCAAAAAATGCATCATGGTGTAATGATGGTTGGTCAAAGTGGAACAGGGAAATCAGCAGCATGGAAAATATTATTAGAAGCTCTTCAATTAATAGATGGAGTTAAAGGAGAATCATATATAATTGATCCTAAAGCAGTAAATAAAGATAATTTATATGGTAAATTAGATCCAACAACATTAGATTGGACTGATGGTGTTTTCACAGGAACATTAAGAAAAATTTTAGATAATCAAAGAGGTGAAAGTAGTAAAAGACATTGGATTGTTTTTGATGGTGATGTTGATCCTGAATGGGCTGAAAATTTAAATTCAGTTTTAGATGATAATAAATTATTAACTTTACCTCATGGTGATAGATTACAAATTCCTCCAAATGTTAGAATTATGTTTGAAGTTGAAAGTTTGAAATATGCTACACTTGCTACTGTATCTCGTTGTGGTATGGTTTGGTTTTCTGAAGATATTGTTACTACTGATATGATGTTTAGTCATTATTTAAAAAGATTAACTCAAGCTAATTATGATGATTCTATGAATTATTTAAGTAATCAAAGTGGAGGACAAAATGAATTTGAAAATAAAAATGAAAATGATGATGAAAGTCAAGTAAGACATCAAGCAGTTGATGCAATTAAACCTTTCTTTGAAACAGGATGTTTTGTTCAACAAGCTTTAGATGAAGTTGAAAAATATAATCATATAATGGAATATACAAAAATAAGAGTTATAGAATCAATGTTTGCTCTTCTTAGAAAAGGTACATCAAATATAATTGAATATAATGATAATCATAATGAATTTCCATTTACAGAAGATCAAATATTTACTTATATGAGTAAATGGTTAGTTGTTACTATTATTTGGGGATTTGGTGGTTCACTTTCTTTAGGTAATAGAACTGAATTTTCAAATACATTAAAAACTCTTACTTCTGAGATTGATTTTCCAAATGATAAAAATTTTGCTATGATTGATTATGAAGTTAAAATGGGAGGTGATAATGCATGGCAACCTTGGAAAATGAAAGTACCTAATACTGATATTGAACCTTCTAAAGTATCTGATGCTGATGTTGTTATTCCTACTGTTGATACTGTTAGACATCAAGAAATTTTATGTAGTTGGATAAGTGAATATAGACCTTTTATTCTTTGTGGTCCTCCTGGTTCTGGTAAAACTATGACTTTAATGGCAACTCTTAAAATTTTAACTGATTTTGAAATGGTATTTATTAACTTTTCTTCAAGTACAACACCTGATTTAATTTTAAAAACATTTGATCATTATTGTGAATATGTTAAAAGTTCAAATGGTATTATTTTAAGACCTAAACAAAGTAATAAATATTTAGTTGTTTTCTGTGATGAAATTAACCTTCCTGAAATGGATAAATATTCAACTCAAGTTGTAATAACATTTTTAAGAGAAATAACAGAACAAAATGGTTTCTGGCGTCCTTTAGATAAACAATGGATTAAATTAGAAAGAATTCAATTTGTAGGAGCTTGTAATCCACCAACTGATGTTGGTAGACATCCACTTAATAATCGTTTTCTTCGTCATTGTCCATTATTATATGTAGATTTTCCAGGTAAAGATTCATTAAAACAAATTTATGGTACATTTAATAGAGCACTTTTAAGAAAAGGACCTTCAGATTTACATCAATATTCAGAAGCTTTAACAGATGCAATGGTTGAATTTTATACTCAATGTCAAACTCATTATACACCTGATATACAACCACATTATATTTATTCTCCCAGAGAACTTACAAGATGGAAACATGCATTAAATGAATCAATTGAATCAATGAATGGTTTAGATGATTTAGTTAGATTATGGGCACATGAAGCATTAAGATTATTCCAAGATAGATTAGTTTTAGATGATGAAAAACAATGGTGTGATCAATTAGTTGATAAAATTGGTAATCAATTTTTTGCTACAGCAACACCAAATGCTTTATCTCGTCCTATATTATTTACTAATTTAATAAATAAATTATATGTTTCTTGTGATAAAGATGAATTAATAAAAAATATTGAAGGTAAACTTAAAATATTCTATGAAGAAGAATTAGATGTTCCTCTTGTAATATTTGATTCAGTTTTAGAACATATTCTTAGAATTGATAGAGTACTTAAACAACCAATTGGTCATTTACTTTTAGTTGGTCAAAGTGGTGTTGGGAAAACTACACTTTCACGTTTTGTTGCTTGGATGAATAATTTAACAGTATTTCAAATTAAAGCAGGAAGAAATTATGGTGTTGCTGATTTTGATGCAGATTTACGTTCAATTATGAAGAGATCTGGTTGTAAAGGAGAAAAAATATGTTTTATATTTGATGAAAGTAATGTTTTAGGTCCTGCTTTCTTAGAAAGAATGAATGCTTTACTTGCTTCTGGTGAAGTTCCTGGTTTATTTGAAGGTGATGAATATATTTCTTTAATTAATTCAGCTAAAGAATTTATATTAAAAGAACAAAAAGCTGCTGATACTGAAGAAGAAATTTATAAAGCTTTTATAAAAGGTGTTCAAAGGAATCTTCATGTTGTTTTCACTATGAATCCATTATCACCTGATTTTAGTAATAGAGCAGCTTCTTCTCCTGCTTTATATAATAGATGTGTTATTGATTGGTTTGGTGATTGGTCAAGAGATGGATTATATCAAGTTGCAAATAAATTAACTGAATATGTTGAATGTAGAAATGAAAATTTCAATAAACCTGGTTTAGATTCTGAATCAATGCATGGGTTAATTGTTGATTCTATTACTTCTTATCATATGATAATTAAAGATTTAAATGATAAACTAATGAAAAATGCTAAAAAATTTAATTATATCACACCAAGAGATTTTCTTGATTTTATTAAACATTTTATTAATTTACAAAAAGAAAAAAATGAAGAATTAAATGAACAACAAGTACATATAAATAAAGGTCTCCAAAAAATAATTGAAACAGAAAACACAGTAAATGAACTTAAACAAAGTTTAGCAATTAAAAAAGTTGAATTAGATAAAAAGCAAGTAGAAACTAAAGCAAAATTTGAAAAAATTATGGAAGATACAGAAAAAGCACGTATTAGTAAAGAAAAAGCAGAAAAACAAAGATTAAAAGTAGAAGAAATGAAATCTCAAATAGCAGAAAGACAAAAGAAAGTAGAATATGAATTATCAACAGTTGTACCAAAAATGGAAGCTGCAAAAGCAGCAATTGGTAACATGTCACCAAAGAGTGTAGCAGCATTAAAAGGTTTAAGAAAAGAAACAGAAAATACTAGAACAGCACTTAAATTAACAGCAATAATTTATTTATCTGTTTCTCAAAAGAAAATAGTATCAACTATTGATTGGAATGGTATTCGTTCATGTATAATGAAAGAAGATTTTATTTCAACAATTAAAAATATGAGAGCTGAAGATTTAGGAGAAAAAGTAACTGAAATTATTAAAAAAGAAATTAATAATCCTGCAAATCATTGGGATATTAGTACAATAACAAGTGCTTTTAAAGAAGTTGGTTTACTTGCTGAATGGATTCAATCTACTGTTGAATGTTCTTCTATTAATAATCAAATGGAACCTCTTAAAAATGAAATTAAAGTACTTGCTGGTCAAGCTGAGAAATTAGAAAATGAATATAATACAATTGCAAAAGAAATTCAAGAATTAGAATCAAATATAGCACAATTAAAAATAAATTATGAAGAATCAGTTGTTGAAAGTAATAATATTAAAAAAGATATGGAAGAAGTGAAAAATAAAGTAGAAAGATCTGAAAAATTATTAGAAAATTTATCCTCAGAAAAAAATAGATGGAGTGAACAAATGAATGAATTTAAAATCCATATAAATAATTTATTAGGAGATACTTTTCTATCATCATCATTTTTAGCATATATAGGATTTTATGATGCATATTATAGAAAATACTTAAGAGAAAGTGCAAGAGATATTTTAAAACAACATGATATAATTTATAGTAATGATTTAGATGAAGTTGAATGGTTAACAAAACCAAATGATAAAGTAATTTGGCAAAAATGTTCTTTACCTGCTGATAATATTTGTACTGAAAATGCAACAATATTACAAAGATTTAATAGATATCCTTTAATTATTGATCCTGCAGGACAAGCTACTGAATTTATTAAAATATTCTATCAATCTAAAAAATTAAATACTACTTCATTTACTGATTCTAATTTCTTAAAAACTTTAGAAAGTGCTTTGAGATTTGGTTATCCTATTTTAGTACAAGATGTTGAAAAAATTGATCCAATTATGAATTCACTTTTAAATAAAGAAATTCATAAACAAGGAGGAAGAAATTTAATTAGAATTGGTGATCAAGAAATTGATTTTTCATTAACATTTAATATGTTTATGGTTACTAGAGATTCATCTTGTCATTTTACACCTGATCTTTGTTCAAGAGTTACTTTCTTAAATTTCACAATTACACCTTCATCTCTTCAAAATCAAATATTATCAATTATTTTAAAAAGTGAAAGACCAGAAGTTAATAAAGCAAAAGAAGATTTAGTTAAAGCACAAAGAGATTTTAAATTACAATTAAGACAATTAGAAGAAGATTTATTAACTGCATTAAATAGTGAAGGTAATTTATTAGAAAATGATAAAGTTATGAGTAGATTAGAAGAAATTAAGAAAAAATCATATGATATTAGTATTGAAGTAAGTAAATCTGAAGATGTTATGAGAGAATTAGAAACTACTATGAATGAATATATGCCAATTGCTAATATGAGTTCTAGAATTTTCTTTGCTTTAGATTCTTTAGATACTATATTTTATTTATATAAATTTTCACTTGCATTCTTTATGGATGTTCTTAATTTTGTTATTAAAAGTGAAAAATTAGAAGAAATTGATAAAAATAAATATACTGAAAGACAAAATTTCATTATTTCTGAATTATTTAAAATTATTTATCATAGAGTAGGTTATTCATTATTAAATAAAGATGTATTAATTTTTGCAATGAGATTAGCTCAAATAAGACTTGGAGATAAATTTAAAAATGAAATAAATCTCTTATTAAAAATAAATTCAAATATAATGAATGATGCTTCAGATATAAGTTCATCAATAATGGGTGGTAAATTAACATTAAATCAAAGAAAACAAATAAGTGAATTAATTAAAAATGAAACATTCAAAGAATTATATAATGATATAAATTCAAATTCTGAAAGCTGGATTAATTTCTTTAATGAACCACAAGCTGAAAATTCAATTCCATTAACATTTTTAGAAAAAGAAAAACAAAAATTAAATGAACAAGACAAATTAATATTTGATGAATTAACAAAATCAATTTTATTATTAGTATTCAGACCAGATAGAATGATGACAAAAATTCAATCATTCTTAAAAGAAATATTTGATAATGAATTTGTAACAATTCCAGAATTAGATTTAGTAAAAGTAGTTCAAGAAGAAAGTAATTGTAAATCACCAATTCTATTTTGTAGTGCTCCTGGTTTTGATGCATCAACAAAAATAGAAAGTTTAGCACGTCAACTTAATAAAAAATTCTTATCAATTGCAATAGGAAGTAATGAAGGATTTGAATTAGTAGAAAAGAATTTCCCAAATAAAATTAAAAGTGGTGAATGGTTAGTTCTTAAAAATGTACATTTAGCTCCACAATGGTTAAATGAATTAGAAAAAAAATTATATTCAAATGAACCAAATCCAAATTTCAGATTATTTTTAACTATGGAATTTAATCCTAAAATTCCAGCAAATGTTTTAAGAATTTCACGTAAATTTGTATTTGAATTACCATCTGGAATTAAACATTCTTTAATAAGATCTTATGCTAATGTACTTAATGCTCAAAAAAGTGAAAAACCACCTCTTGAAAGATGTAGACTTCATTTTCTTTTAGCATGGTTCCATGCTGTAATTGGTGAAAGATTAAGATATGTTCCTATTGGTTGGAGTAAATTTTATGAATTTAATGAAAGTGATCAAAGATGTGCTTTAGATGCAATTGATGAATGGATTAATATTCATGGTAAAGATAAATCAAATATTGATCCTAGTAAAATTCCATGGGATGCAATTAGAACTATAATTCATCAATCAATGTATGGTGGTAAAATTGATAATGAATATGATATGAAAATTTTAGAAAGTCTTGTTAATTTATATTTCAATGAAAAAACATATGAATTAAATTATCCTTTATATAAAACTTCAAATACAAATGCAAATATATTAACAGTACCAGAAAAAAGAAATAATGCAGGATATATTGAATGGATAAATCAATTACCTCCAGTTGAAAGTCCTGAATGGAGTGGATTACCTAATAATGCTGAAAAATTAGTAAGAGAAACTGCAGCTAGAAGATTTATTACTGAAATGAATAAAATTCAAGGTGTTGAAGATGAAGAATTATCAAGTGGTGGAAGTGGTGAGAAAAAAACTGTAAGTTGGTTAGTTAGTGTACAACAAAAAAGTGAACAATTACTTAAGAATTTACCAGAAGAAGTTAGTGTTCTTGAAGGAAATGAAAATAGTAATAATGATCCTATATTTAGATTTTTAAAGAGAGAAGTTGGTATTGCAAGTAAATTATTAATTAGAGTAAGAGATGATTTAACACAATTAATTAAAATGTGTAAAGGTGATATTAAATCAACAAATGAATTAAGAGATGTTGCTAAAAATATGTTTAATGATTCTGTTCCTAAATCATGGCAACTTTATAATACTTTAGAATTAAATGTTACTGAATGGATTTTAGATTTTGGAAATAGAATTAAACAATTAAATAAAATTACAAAAGAAAAAGATTATGGTAAAAGTTCTCTTTGGTTAGGAGGTTTAATTTTCCCTGAAGCTTATTTAACAGCAACAAGACAAAGTGTTGCACAAGAATTAAAAGTTCCTTTAGATGAATTAGTTTTAAGTGTAGAATTACCAAAAAAAATTACAGATATTCCAAATACTAATTATGTTCTTAAAGGATTATGTATTGAAGGTGCTGAATGGAGTTATGATCAAAATAAATTAATTATGACTGATAATTTATTCTGTCAATTACCACCTTTTATGATTAAATGGTCTATTAAAGATGATAAACAAATAAATGATATGTTTCCTATTCCAGTTTATTTAAATACTATGAGGAAGAATTTGTTATTTTCAGTTTATATTAAAAATGAAAGTGAATTATCAAATGAAGATTGGTATCAAAGAGGAATTGCTCTTATTTCATGGAATAAAACTTATGAATATAGTAATAATTAAAATTTGATTTTTAATATTTAAAAAAATTTTAATTATATTATTCAATAATTTATGCTATTACTTATATAATCTTTTTATATATTTTTTAAAATATAATTATTTATATTATTTTATTTATTTTCCTTATTTTTTATATCATAATAAATTTTAGTATTTGGATCATAATATTTCCCAACTTTTTCATCATAAATTAAATGATCATAATTTTGAATTGCTTTATGATTTAATTTAGTAGAAACACTAGCAACACTTGCTAAAGAATTTAAAAGAGGATTTAAATCTCTATCATTAAAATTTATTTTATTAATATCAATTTTTTTATTATCATTATTTAAATCAGGTATCATTTTTCCAATAGGAGGAGAATAAGGTCTATTATTATCATTATTAAAATTTCCTCTTAAATCTTCAATTTGTAAATCATCAAATAAATCATTATTTAAAAATTCATTATTTTCATTTTTTTGTTGATTATTAATTTGATTTAATACTTTTTGAGTATTCAATATACTATTATAATTTTGTTTATCAATATGAATTATATCTTCATTTTTTATATTTGTGACTGTATTAATTTCAGGTGCTTTTACCATAATTGATTCTACTAAAGGATTTTCATTTAAATCATATATTTCTTCTATACTTTCATTTAATGTTGATGGTTTTAATAAATTATTTGCATCAAATAAACCAAATTTATTAAATTTATTTTCTTTTTGATTTATTTCTTTTTTATTTTCTATTAAATTATCATTTTTATTATCTTGCATATTTGAATTGTTTGTTTGAGTATTTGTTTTATTTTTTGTTTTTTTCTCTGATATTTTATTATTATTGTTTGAATTGTTATTTTTAATTGTTTCTTTTGCATTATATTGAATTTTGTTATTTATTGCATTAATATTTTTTTTTCCAAATTTTAAATTGTCTTTTGTATTCTTTTTTAATGTATCAGCTAATCTCATATTGTTTTTATTATTATTATTATTATTAGTTAAATCATTTTTTTGATTATTTAACATATTTGAATTTTCATTTTTTTTATTAAGTATTTTATTTACTTGATTTGATTTATTCATAGTTTTATTTTGTTTTATATTTGGTTGACCAATATTTTCTTGATTTAAATTATTTCGTAATTCAACTAAATTTATATTTACATTTGAAGTATTAGGAACAATAATATTATAATCTTCAAGTCCTGAAATGGTATTATCAATTTTCATATTTTTAATTAAAGTATTTTTTGATAATAAAATACCTTTATTTATAGGATCATTTATATTTTTAATAGCATAAATTTTTCTAACTTTACAACAACCACTTATACTAATATAATCAATACTTTTTATCTGTCTATTTGCAAAACTTTGACTTAATAAATTCTCAATATTAATATACATATTAGTCCATATATTTGCTTTTAAAAGTGTTAAAGGAATTTGAATATGAAATTCATGTGTTTCAATTTCTTTAAATGATGTTGAAAAGTTTAAACGTCTTTTTGAATCTGAATTATCTGTTGATCTTACTTCAATTGAAAATGATTTTTCATTTAATAATAAAATTTGAAATATTAGTACATTATTTATTATATTAATTGAATTTTTTTCATTTTGTGGACATTGCATTTTAGAATTTACATTAAATAAATGATGAAAATAACTTTTAGAATTAGTTTCATAACCTTTTTCATTTTTTCCAAAAAATTTCCATTTTTTAATTAAATTTTCATCTAATTTATAATTATTATATAATAAATATACTAGTACTGTATATTTCTATACATGGACCATTTTGAAAATACGTATTCATTTTTATCAATTAATTAAAAAATAAAATAATGTATTTAAAAATTTAGAATATGTATAATACAACTCCAAATGAGATAAAAAATATAGAAAGTAATATAAATAGCATAGAAAAAAAATTAAATTCTCCTAATACAACTTTAGAAGATTTACTTATTGAAGATGATTTATTATCAGAAATCAGAAATCAAAATCAAAAATTAATTGAATTTTTTGATAAAGATAAAATTAAATGTTTAATAAATTATATTATAAAAGAACCAAAAGAAGATAATGATTTAATAGGACATAAATTTCCTTTCGTTGCTTCGGAAATTCTAAATTGTGAAGAAGAAAAGATTTTATATTATTTTTTGAATACTAAATCAGAAATAGAAAATAATAATTATAAATCAAATGAAAATAATTTAAAACAAAATGAAGATAAGAATAATAATAAAAAAATAATAAAGAAAATTACATATCAAATTAAAGAAAGAAATCCTAATAATATGATTGAAATGTTAGATTATTTTTTTTCATTTTTAGAAACGAAAAAAGAATTAAATTATGTTTTAGCAGGTTATTTTTCTAAATTTTTTCAAACTCTTTTGTCAAGAAAACCAAAAAAAATAATAAATTATTTATATCAAGAAAGAAAGGATATAATTAAACAAATAGTATTTCATTGTTATAGAAAATCAATATGTGATTTATTAATTAAAATTTTAAATTTTGATAATATAATTCCAACTCTGAGTTCATCTTTATCTATTAATTTTAATGGGGACAATAATAATAATTTTTTCCAAAATTTAAATAATGAATTTTTAATAACTGCAAGAAGTGAAATTTTAACTCATATTTTTACTTTATTAAAAGTAATGGAAAATACAGAAAAAATATCAAGTATTATATTAATGTTAATAGAATTATTTGAAAATAAAATAATATTAGATGAAGTAATGATTAATAAAAGAATATTCAATTTAATATTTAAAGAATTAAAAATTGATTTAAATTCAGAAACTAATATTAATGATTCAAAAATTAAAACTAATTATTCTGAAATATTAACTTTATTAATATATATGATATCTAATTATAATAACCATTATCTTCCAAAAATTGATGTATCAAATGAAGAAGATATGGTTGAAATTGGTGGTAAATCAAATAATAAAATAATTCATACTAGTTTAAGTGAAAATTTTTTTTCTTCTTTTAATTATTTAATGAATAATTTCAAGCAAAATAAAGAAACTTTAAATAAATTAATAGATATTCCTACATGTTATAATAATATAAATATTAAACCTTTAGGGAGTTTTAGAATTAAAATAATTGAATTATTTGCTTGTTGTTTTCGATATTTTAAAAATATTGGTTTTAAATATGATGAATTGTTAATATCAAATGATTTTTTTCCAATTGCTTTTGATTATTTATTTACATATGAATGGAATAATTTTTATCAATTAGCTTTATTGAAATTATTTTCAAATTATTTAAAAGAAGCCAATTCTCATATAATATTATCTATTTATTTATTTGAAAAGTTTAATATAATTGATTTAATAAAAGAACATATAATACCAAAAAATAATCTTTCAAATAAATTTATTTTTTCATCAAATAATTATTGTACACATGGATATATTTCTTTTCTAATTAGTTTATGTCATAAAATTAATAATGCAGTTGAAGGATTTCCTCTTAAATTTTCAAGTGATGATATTACTATATCATTAAATAAATCAAATGGAAATAAAAATAGTGGTCGATATAATTCATATGATAGTAATTTAAATGAAAGTAATGAAATTAAATTTTTTGCAAAAAATAAAATATGTGAATCACTTTTAAAATATAATAATGATAATTGGAGAGAATTTTTTAAAACATATATTAAAGATACAATAAAATTATATGAAGGTAAATTATTATATAAATCAAAAAATGATGAAGATATTAATTTCTTTTTAAAGAAAAGTAGTATTGAAAATAATAATAATGATAATGATAATGATAATGACAATATTAATAATAATTATAATGATGAAGTTTGGGGGGATAAGAATTATAATTTAAATACAGATGCTGAAATTGATTTTAGTGATTTTATTTTTGCAGATGAAATTAAAAATCCAGAAAAAGAAGAAGAAATACTTTTAAAAAAAAAGAGTTTAGAATTAAAAGTTGATGAACTTGATGAGGAAGAACAAGATAAAAAAGAATAATATCAAAAAAAAACTATTGAAAACATATTTAATATAAATATATTATAATTAAAAAATTGATTATAATTCAAATTAAATGAATACGAAAATAACAAAATTGCAAAATAACAAACATTGATATTATTGATGTTCGAAAATTATTTTTATAAATATCCTTTATAATATTAAAATAAAAGATTAATATATTTTTTCTAAAATAAAAAAAAATTAAATCTAATCTTCGTTAAAAAAACAAAATATAAAGAATAAAAAATAAATTAATTATTAATTTAAAAATAAAAAAAAAATAAAAATTTATGGAAACTAAAAACTCTTCAGAAATAATACCAAAAATTTCCAATATAGAGAATAGAATATTTATCTTATCCCCAACAGTAAAAAATGGTTTAGACAGAGAATCAACAAATCACGATTTTTATCGAGAATCAGAAGAATTAGTAGATTTAGGTAAATTAGGATATGGAACAAGAGTATGTCATAAAAAGACAAAATTAGAATATATAATAATAAATTTTGATAAAGAAAATATAAAAAAAGCAAATTTAATTGATAAAATAAATAACACTTTAAATTTAATGTATTCATCAAATCATTGTTATTTATATCGTTTATTAAATCATTATGAAGATGATAAAAATATTTTTTTAATAATGGAATCATATGATGGAGAATCATTAAAAACTAAAATTTTAAATGGTGAATGTAAAGACTCAGAAAATGCATTAAAATATTTTACTGAAATATGTATTGGAATAGAAGAATTACATAAATTTGGAATGTATAATATAAATATTACACCTGAAACAATTTTAATTGATATTTGTGTTAAATTAACTGATTTTAATTTAAAAATGATTGGTAAAAATGATTCTTCTAATAGATATATTGGTGTTTTAAAAATTGGAAATCATGAAATTCAAATTAATTCATATACTACTCCAGAAGAGTTAAAATCTGTTATTGATGGTGAAAATGTTGAAATTAATTCTAAAACTGATTCTTGGAATTTAGGTATTTTACTTTATGAAATGTTAACTGGATTTGAAAGTCCATTTAAAACTAATTCTCTTGATGATTTAATTAATAGTATTAAAGAATGTGATATTGATTTAAGTAAAATTAAAAATGAATTTTGTAAAGATTTAATTAGTAAATTACTTAAAAAAAATCCAAATGATAGAATGGATGTTAAAGATGTATTAAATTTAGAAGAAATAATAGATGTTGATATTGAATATAAAGAAGTTGATGCAAGTGATAATATTATTAATTTTAGAGAAGTTGAAGAAGAAGAAGAAGAAAATGAAGAAAATGAAGAAGAAGAATATGAAAGTGATCCTTCAAGAAAAATAAGTGATAGTAATAAAAGTAATTCTAGAAAAGTTAGTGATAATTATTCTAGAAAAATTAGTGGAAATAAAAATATAAGAAAAGTTAGTAATGAAAATGATGAAGAAAAAAAACATAGAGTTTTACCAAGTATGATTTCTAATCAAAATAATGTTTTAATGATTGAAAATAATGAAATGTTTAATAAAATTGAAAATCATTTTAAAAATATTGATAAAGAAAATGAAAAAAATAATGAGAAGGATAATGAAAAAATTAATAATAATAATGATGATGTAGAAAAAAAAGTTGAAAATTATAAAGAAAAAGCTGATAATATTTTAAACAATTTTGAAAATTTAGATAATATGGTTTTGGAAAATTTGAGTATAAATAATTATGATAATTTTTGTGATTATATAAAGAAAAAATCACAAGATTTTCAAATTTCGAATAATATATTTAAAGAATTAGTAAATAAATTATTATTATCTTCAGAGAAAGAAACAGAGAGTTTATTAGAAGAAAATAAAAAGAAAATTGAAGATAAAGTTAAAATATTTAATAATAATTTAAATAATTTAAAAAAAGAAGATGAAAAAATTATTGATTCATCAACAAATGAATTATATTATCTAGAATTTGAAAAATTAAAACAAGAAAAAGATCATTTAATACAACAAAAATATGAATATATGCAAAAACAAATTAAAGAAGAAAATTTAAAAAAAAAACTAGAAATAATGACTGAACAAAATAAAATATTAGATGAATATATTAATATTCTAATGATAAAAAAAGAAGAAAATACAAAGAAATTTAAAAAAATACAGGAAGGAAAACAAAAGGTTATAAATCAATTATATGATTTAGAAGAATTCATAATGAAAATAGATCCAAATAATAAAGATGATTTTTTAAAATTTATAGAGTCTGAATCAGAAGAAAAAGAAACAATTTAAAATATTAATAATGAATTTTTGAATTAATAAATGTTATTAAAAAGATATTTAAAAATAATTAAATTTTAATTTAATATCAAATTATATCTTCATCAGTTATTTGGTTATTATTATTAATAATATTATTTTCCTGCATAGGTTTATTTAAATTATCATTATTTTCATTTAATATAATTTCATCTACTGGAACTTTTACTGTTTTTAATTTCCTAAATTCTTTAAATGACATTTTAGTTTGAATATTTTTTTTTGTACCTAATTTAATCCAATTTTCATATAAACTAATTTTTTCTTCTTTACCTAATTCCTTTAATTTATTCATAAAAACATCTTTTCCTAATTTTTCAATAAAAAAATTTAAAATTTTAATACATTTCTTTGTGTAAATATCTCTTTTTTTATCATATAATTCTTCAATTCTAATAAAAAAATTATTCCAACTATCATTATTAATATTATCTAATTTAATATTTTTAATAATATTTTGATAAACATTATATGCAGTATCACTTATAATTGTTTTTTCATTTCTCATTAAATCAATTAATTCAGTTGTAAAATCAAAATTTTCATATTTTGAATTTTCAACAACATTACTTTTTAAAATATTATTAGCAGTATTTTTTAAAAAAGTTTTTGTACTAAAAGTTCCATGTAATACAATTCCAACTATTTCTTTAATTAAATTAATATCCTCATTTTTTTCAATTGAAAATGAATTTAATATTTCCCCCATTAAAATCATAGATAATTTTGAAATTCCAGATCTTATAGAATTTGATAACTTATTTAAAAACGGTGTTATTTTTGGTAAAATAATTTTTAACTTCTCTGGATTTTGTTTATTTAAACAACGAAAATATATCATTGTACTAAAATTAATTTCCCATTTTGGAATTTCATTTAATCTTGGAATTTGAGTTATTATAAATTCATCTTTCATTTGTTCTTCTTTTAATATAGGTAATTTATCATAGTCTACATATTCAAGATGTGGTTCTGATTTAGGATCTTTTTTGTCCATTAAAAATAAATTTAAATTAATTTAAATTAATATTAAATATTATATATTATTATTTTTATTAATTTTTATTAATTATTTAAATGAATATGAATATTTTTTATACTGAAATACATAAATTATTTAGAGATTTGTTTTTAAATATTATTTGTTTTGATGAACAAATTGATATTTTGAGAAAAAAATTATTTCTTACTCCAAATTTTTCACCAAAAGAATTTTTTAATTATTTAGATATTAATAAAAAAAGTTTTTTGAGTTTAACAGATTTTTCAGATTATTTATCAAATTTTAATATTCCATTTAATACTCATGCTTTAAGAAAATTAATAAGAACTTATGATAAAAATGGTAAATTCACAATTAATTACAATGAATTTTTACAATTTATAAGTCCTAAATTTCCAGAAGAAAATCCTCAATCTTATAATAATATAGATAAAAATGAAATTTTTATTAATATTTTAATTCAAGAATTAAAGTTAATTGATAAAATAGGAGAAATTACTTTTCACATTAAAAATACTAGAAATTTTAATGTATTTGAAATATTTATGATTATGAGTAGAGGAAAAAATTATTTATTTTTGAATGATATTAAAGATTTTATTGGTGATAAATCAATAAAAGATTCAAAAATTGATTGTATTATTTATAGGATTGATTTAGATAATGATAAAAAAATAAGTTATGAAGAATTTAAAGAAGTGTTTTTCCCTTATAAAAATTATTTAAGAAATTCATTTTTCAACCAAAATAATAAAGTATTTAATTCATATTTAATACAAAATAAAAAATTGAATAAAACAAATTCTTCAAGAAATATTTATGAAAATAATAAAAATAATAAATATTTATTATCTTCTAAAACATTGTTGGATTCTTTTAATTGCAAAAAAACATCAAGTAGAAATTTAAGAACTAATAATTTTCATTCACTAAATAATTATTCAAATAATTCATTTTCTCCACAAAAAACTTATGAATTATATAAAAATAATAATAATCTTCTTAAAAGTTATGATTCAAATAAGTTTAATAATAATATAATTAAAAGAAATAAAAATGTTTATAATGAAGAAAGAAAAAATATAGAAAATAATAGTTCATTAATTAATAATTATTTGAATTCATTAAATAGTTCAAATAATTTTAAATTAAGTAATAATAGTGACAAAATAAATAATATTAATCTTAAAAATTTCGATAATTCTTTAAATGATATTTTATATAAAAATACAAAAAATACAATTAATGAACAGAATAATAAAACTAATAATAATATTTTGTCACATAATATAAAAAGTAGAAATAATTTATTAAAAAATAATCTTATTACATTTTCATATAATAAAACAATTAATAAATCTTCAACAATTCAAAGTATAAATGGAGAAACTATGTATAAAACACCAAAAAATAAAAAAAAAGATGAGGAAAATATAAAAAAAACAATTAAAAAATTCCAAAAAAATAATATAAATGAAGTATTAGATTTTATATCAGATAAAATTGCAAAAAAAAATTTAATTGAATCTATAAAAGAGGCAATATGTTTACAAAATGATATTACAATTTCAAATTTATTTAATATTTTTGATAAATCAAATAATAAAGAAATTAAGAAAGAAAATTTTATTGAAGTTTGTAATGAATTAAATATTTTTCCAACTGAAGATCAGATATTTCTTTTATATAAAAAGTATGATTTAGATAAAGACAATATTTTAAATTATGAAGAATTTTTTAATATGATTCTTCCTATTAAAGAAGAATATAATTCAATTATACAAAGTAGAGATAATTGCAATGAAAATGAAATAAAAATTTCTAATAATAGTTATAAAATATTAAAAGAATTAATTAAAGCATTTATTCAAGTTGAAACTTATTTTTATGAATTAAAAAATTCAATTAAATTACAAAATTTTTCTCCTAAAAATGCATGGGATTATATTATTCATTATAGTTCAAATGGAGAAAATTTGAATATAAATGAATTCAAATTTTTTTTAGAAGATAATAATTCTTTTTTAACTAAAAAAGAAATTGAACTTATTTTTAATGATTTTGATTTAAATAAAGATGGATTAATAAATTATAATGATTTAGAAAGAGAAATGATTAATATTAATTAAATAAGTTAATAATTAGAAAAAAAAAATAATTATATTTTTTTCTAAGTTAATTAAAAATGATTTTTAGTTATTAATTTCAACTTTTAATATTATCATTATATAGTATTTCTTTAGAAAAATAATAAATAAATTTAATTTTTATTATTTCTTTGGTTAAACTTATATTATTTTTAACGTTTTTTACAATAATTTATAAATGTGAATAAATGTCAAATGATTATGAAAGGTATCAATTCGAAAAAATTCAAATTATCCAATTGGTAATTATTAAATTGAAATAATAAATGTAATTTTGAAAAAAAATGAAATTAGTAAAAGAATATATAAAGAAATTATTATACATGATTAAATTAAATATTTACCTATAATTAAACAAATTAATCGAATTATTAATTTTGGAATTTAACTTTCAACAAATTTAAATCCTATTATTAGGATTTATTTTTCATATACTTTTAATTAATTTTTAAGATTAAATGGAATATTTACATATTCGATAATATATTAAGTTTTTATATTATTATCTTATATAATATCTACAACCTTTTTTCAATTTCAATTTTGTATTTCTTCATTTTCCATATATTCATGATTATTATTATTCATTTGTTCTTCATTATTATTTTCATTCATATTTTCTATTTTATTTGACATATCATTAAAAACATGAGCTTGTTCATTTGATTCAGTTTCATCAATTTTATCATCATTATCATTTAATTTTTCTAAATCTTTATTAATTAAATCTTCATTATTAATTGATGCAGTATTTAAAACTTTACTTCTTAAATTATTTAAAACATTATTTTGATTATTCTTATCAACAGATTGAGAATTTTCATTCTTTTTAATTTCATCATTATTATTATCAATAATTATATCTTCCTTAATTTCTCCATTATCTAAATTATTTTTTACATAATTTTGTCTTATATTTGAAGATTTATTTAATTTATTATCATCACCCATTAATCCAGGTTTAAATGAGAAATTAGGTTTTAAATTCATATTTTTTTTTAAAACAATAGAATTATTTAATATTTCTTGTTGTTCATGTCTTAATTCTTCTTCTTTTGATTGAATATCTAAATTTTTTAATATCATATCTTTTTCTGGATTATTATTATTAGTAGTTTGAATATATTTATATTCTCTTTCTAAAAACATTTTTCTTTCTTCATTTGGATTTGTTTCAATTGTATTTTCATTTTCTAATAAATTTAATTTATCTATTTCATCTTCTATATTTTTTATATTTTGTTCTTGTTTTTCAAGTTGTTCTTTTTTATCTTTAAATATTTTTAACAATTCATTTTTAGTATTATTTAAATTATTAATATAATTTTCATTTGATTTAAATTCATTTTCATATTTTTTTTTACTTGAATTAATTGATTTATCAATTACTTCAATTTGTCTTTTTAATTTATAAATATCAGATTTTTTTTGTTGTTCTTTTTTTTCTAAAGTTTTAACATTTTCAAACTCATTTATTCCATACATATCTTTAGCCATTGTTTCTAATTCTTGTTGTCTTTCTTCTAAATTTTTAAGTTTAATTTCATAATTTTTACTACTTTGTTGTTCATTTTCTATTTTTTTCATTAAATTATTATATATATTATTAAATTTTTCGAAATCATTTAATTTTTCTTTTAAATTATTTGGATTTAAATCACCACTAAATTCTTTTTTATATGAACTGTCATTTATTTTTAGTATTCTTCTCATTGCTTTATTATCTTTTTCTAATATTTCAATTTGAGAATTTAATTCTTTAATTGCATTTTTTTTATTTTCAATATAATCATCACTTGTAATTTGTTCATATCTTGCTTTAACTTTTTCATATTCTTTCTTATACATATTTATTAATTTTTCATTTGTATCTTCAATATTTATATTTTTATCTTCTTTATTTTGATTTTTTATATTTTGATTATTATTATAACTAGTAATTTTTTTATTTGTTAAAATTCTACCACTATCAATTATAGTTGTTAATATTTCATTTAATTTATTCATATTATCTAGCATAATTGTAATTTTATGTGATGATTCTGCATAATTTGCAGGATTTTTATTTAAGATTGTATTATTAATTTGCTTTTTTATTTTGTTATATGATTCTATTGCTTTTTGCATTTTTGAATAATACATTATTTTTCCTTTTTTCATTTCTGGAGTTAAAAATGGTTCTGGATTATATTTTATATCATCTATATCATCTCTTTGTTTTGCTTTTTTTAAAAAGGGATTTTGGATTTCTTCTTCAAAATCATTTTCATCATTATTTAATTCATTTTCATTATTTTCATTTTTATTTAAATTATTTTCTTCAAATTCTTCAAAATTATTTTTTTTTAATCCATCATTTTCTTCTTCTTCTTCATTAGGATATAAAAGGATATTTTCATTCTTATTTGTAGGATCAGACATTTTATTAAGTTATAAAATTTTAATAATCTAATAAAAAATTATTTTTATCTATAAAATATAAATAAATAAAACATGATATAAAAACTTAAAAAAAAATAAAAAAAAAAATTTAAAAATTGAAAAATAATAAAAGAATGGAAGATGAAATAGAAGAAGGCAAAAAAGAATATAAAATAGAATCAAATGAATACATAAAAAATATAATAATATACACAACAAAAAAGCATCCAGAAACTCGTTGTTATCTAACAGCAAATTATTCTAAATTAAAAAAAAGTATAATAGTAATTGGTGGAACAACATCAAAATGTGAACAATACAATTTTATAACCTCATTTAATCCAAAAACAAATAAATGGGATTTTTATGATTATTCAGGTGAATTATTCGATGTTGAAATAACTGGTCATTCATGTAATATTGTAAATCAAAATAAACAAGAACAATTATTTATTTTTGGTGGTTTTAATTCAGTTAATGATAATTATACTACAAATTCATATTTAATACCAATTCAAAATATGATTTTTAATCAAGTTGATATTAGAAAAAATTCAAAAGGATTAACAGAATATCCTTCAAGAAGATCTTATCATACTTCTAATTATGATAAGGAAAAAAATGTTATTTATATTTATGGAGGTACTGATATGAATATTAGTAATTCTAAAAATATTAATTTTCAATCAATTTGGGTATTTGATTTAAATAGGAAATGTTGGGATAAAATAATATTAAATAATCCTCCTATTAATGGTGTTCCTAGAGGACATTCTTCTATTTTATTTAATAATAAATTATATATTTTTGGAGGTGTTATTCTTTTTAAAAAATTTACTAATTGTTTATATACTATTGATTTAGTTTCTAAACAAATTGAAATTTTGAAATATGAAGGGAATGTTAATCCTGTTGCTTTTCATAGTGCAGTTTTAATTAGTAATACTAGTTTTATTATTCAAGGTGGTTTAGATAAAAATTATAATGTTATTAAAGATTGTTATATTTATAATTTTGAAAGGAATTGTTTTAATAAAATTAATATTCCACTTATTCCTAAAGTTTTTGGTCATAAATTAACTTTTAATGAGGAAGAAAGAAAAGTTTATATTGTTGGAGGAATGGATAATTTTAAATATGTTGGAGATGAAAATTTAATTTATCAACCTGAAAATATGAATGATGATTTATTTGAACAAAATGAAGAAGAATTAGTTTTTTATCCTATGAAACAAATATTTGAAATGGAATTAAAAGAAAATATATAAAAAATTAATAGATCTTCTTATATTAAAAATATTATTTTAATATATTATTAATATTTATAAAGTTAATACTTAATTAAGAAAACCTAATTCAAAAAATAATGAATAAAATATTTAAAACAATAAGATAAAAGACATAAAATATTCCTAAATTCATAAATAATCAAATATAAAAAGTATATCCAAAATAAAAAAATTAAAAATTAAAAATAATCAAATAAAAAAATAAAATAAAAATTAATTCCATAAATAAAATTAATCTAATATAAAACGATATCCCAAAAAATAAAATTATAAAAAAAAAAAAATGAACGCAGAATACGATGTAATAGTATTAGGAACAGGTTTAAAAGAGTGTATGTTAGCAGGTCTTTTAGCAAAAATACCAAAAGATGGTAATCAACAAGGATCAAAAGTTCTTCAAATAGACAGAAATAATTATTATGGTTCAGATAGTGCATCACTTAACTTAACAAATTTATGGAAAAGATTTAGAGAAGGAAAAGAACCACCAAAAAACTATGGTGAAAATCGTGATTGGAATGTTGATTTAATTCCAAAATTTGTAATGGCAAATGGAAATTTAGTAAAATTACTTTTAAAAACAAATGTATCACAATATTTAGAATGGAAAGCAGTTGATG
>JAEEGK010005159.1_pt1 | contig 31636 bp, 31 predicted proteins | sample 8958771 | NCBI WGS metagenome assembly JAEEGK01 (sample SAMN16246547, study PRJNA631951) | gut metagenome | biome: gut microbiome; feature: rumen; material: SC-attached | host: Bos | place: Iran: Karaj | collected 2018-10
GTCACCTGCAGTGAGATTCATCTTCGAGATAGGTGTTGTGTTGTATGTCATCTATCTGGGCGACATCAAGTTAGGTGATTTTTACCGACTCTGGGGCGTTCGCAGCGTGCCCGATTATTTTTGCGTTCCGCTCACAGTGTTCGCATCGGTGGGCATCATGAACGCCATCAACCTTATCGACGGTGTCGACGGCTACTCGTCGGGCTTTGGCGCAATGGCCTGCTCGGTGTTCGCCATCATGTTCTATGCTCTTGGAAATCAGACAATGATGATAATCGCCGTGGGGGCCGCTGGCGCTCTCATACCGTTCTTCCTGCATAATGTGTTCGGCCGCAAGTCGAAAATGTTCATCGGCGATGGCGGCACACTGCTTATGGGTACCATCATGGCACTGTTTGTGATGACGATTCTGACAACCAACCCCGCCAGCACCGTTCTGATGCTGAAAGGTGTGGGTCTGATTCCGTTCACACTGGCCGTTCTGGCTGTGCCTGTGTTCGACACGTTAAGGGTAATGCTTGCCCGCATAATCAACGGCTTGCCGCCTTTCCGCCCCGACAAACTGCACCTTCACCATCTGTTCATTGAGATGGGATTCTCGCATGTGGGCACCACTGTCTGCCTTATTCTCACCGACTTTGCGGTGGTGGTTGTCTGGTTCCTGTCGTACAAGTTGGGCGCGTCAATCAATCTCCAACTCTATATTGTTCTGCTGCTGGCTATGCTCGTCACCTTCGGGTTCTATCAGTTTGTCAGAGTCCAACAGCGCCGCAATTCGGCCATTTACAATTGGCTGCTGCTTGTTGGCGAGGCATCGCACGTTGAACGCAAAGGCTTCTGGGACCTGATGCGCCGCCTGATGGACCGCAAGATGGAACGATGATGCAAGAGAGTAAAGTGTAAGGTGGGGAGAGTAAAGGGAAAAGTGTAAGGTTGAGAGAGTAAAGAGTAAGGTGTAGAGTTGAGAGTGTAAAGAGTAAAGGGTAAGGTGGAAGAGTGGGCCACTATAACTTTTACAGAATTCTTTAGTTTTTATTTCCCCTTGATTTGTAAATATTTCGTACAATTGTATAATTGTTTTATATAAAAGCGGAAAGACAATGGTGCGCGAGGACGTGATGAAACGGATTAAATATGAGGCAGGCAAAATAAAGCCGAAAATCCAGACAATACTGTATGGGTCAGAGGCCCGAGGTGATGCCCGCCCCGATTCAGACATTGACCTGCTGATGGTGGTTGATGCCAATAACCGCTTGACATATAATGAAAAAGATAGCATAATGGCCCCGTTCTACGATATTGAACTCGATACGGGAATCATCATCAGTATACTGTTTACCACTAAATCGGAATGGGAAAAGCGGCCGTTTGCAACCCCATTCCAAAACAACATCAAACGCGAAGGCATTACATTATGAATGAAGGCTTGACGGATGACAATTATGAAGATTTGGTGAAGTATCGTCGCGACCGAGCACATGAGACTCTTGCTGAAATACCTTATCTGAAGGAGCGCGGATATTACAATACTGCAACCAACCGCTTGTATTATGCTTGTTATTATGCGGCTTCAGCCTTATTGATTAAAAATCATATTACAACCAATACACACGCCGGCGTTAAAATGATGCTCGGGTTGCATTTTGTTTCAAAAGGATTGGTCTCAAAAGAGAGCGGCCGGGCTTTTTCTGCCTTGTTCGACAGCCGACAGCACAGTGATTATGACGAATTTGTATACTCAACAGCAGAAGAAGTAGATGAACTTTATGCAAAAGCGACAAAATTCATCGATGAAATCGAATCTTTGTTGAAGTGAGTTTTCATTTCTGCCTATTGGCGATAACCGCAACTCGTCTGCAAAACAATAAATCTTTTAAATCCATTCTGCTTTTTTTCTACATTTGTTTGATAAGTCATTGTCGTGCGAAACCCGCACCCGACAGTGGCGAAGCTGTGTAAAGGCGTTAAGTCTGAGGGCGAAGATGGTTATTGCTAATATATTCCCCGTTTTGTTAGAATGTGGCGAATAATGATTTAAATTACATATCTTTACAAGAAAATAGTGGCTATGTGTACATTAACTTTAGAAATAGATGAGAATGCAATCAGGGCTGTTCGGCCAGACCTTGATAGTAAGGAAGCCATACGCCGTTGGGCTCAAGATGTGTTGGATGCTCATATGAAATCAGAAAGCCGCAAATCTGCGTTGCAACATGACATAACGGTTGATGGTTTGTATGGAGTGATTTCGGAAGAGATTGATTCAATCTACGCCAATGGCTAATCTGAATTATATCGTCAAGCCACGTGCGGCACAAAAAATTTTCTCTTTTTATCAGAATGTGGCAAAGAAGTACCGCCACACTTATGATAAAGCCGATTTGAAACGAAATGTCCATGATGCAGTCTTTTCCATTTACCAAATTGAACAAACTCTTTTACGCCGTGAGCCAACCATAACCCGTTGGAACGGCTATTACATGGCCAACACCGACAAATGGTATTTCGCCTATACTTTCGACGGCAGCACGGTTACCATAGTTGACGCTTGCCACGCACAGAATATGCACGAGGAATAGTTCGTTTAGAATACATTTCTAACTTGCTCATAACTCTCACATTTTCAAACATAATTTACTGCACAAAAATGGCAGTGCTTTTTCCTTGCACGACATAAATAAACTGATGAGATTTGTGTCAGTTCAATAACGGAATAAAAATTGAAATGTTATGATGACGGTAAATACAAATTGGGCAAATCCAGCAAAGGTTTCGAATCAAGGTTACTCTTGGGTTCACCTTGGTTTGCATACATTATCTATGGGGTATGATATTACTATGGCATTGTATAACAACAATTTGTTGGAAAGAATTGAAATGAACCCAGAATATGCAACCGACAAAATGGTTCAAACTATTAAAGATGAACGTTTAAAGCATACAATTTCAGGTGCGCTAACAGGAATAGGGTTAATTATTGTGGCTATTTCGTATATTCAGAATATCAGTGATGGAAATTTATAAAGGCTTTTGGATTTATGGAAAATTGTGACGTTGAATGTTAATAAGGATAGAATAAGTATAGAATCAGTAAAACGAAACTATTATAGAATATTATGAGCATTTTTAAAGACAAAACACTATTAATTACAGGAGGAACAGGTTCGTTCGGGAACGCTGTGCTACGCCGTTTCTTGGAGTCAGATATTAAAGAAATCCGCATTTTCAGTCGTGATGAAAAAAAACAAGATGATATGCGGCACGAATACCAATCAAAATATCCGATAGTCGCACATAAAATCAAGTTCTATATTGGCGATGTAAGAAGCTTGGAAAGTTGTCGTAGTGCGGTTGTTGGGGTGGACTATATTTTTCACGCAGCAGCGCTGAAACAGGTTCCTTCGTGTGAGTTTTTCCCAATGGAGGCAGTGCGCACAAATGTGATAGGAACCGACAATGTATTGACCGCCGCCATTGAAGCGGGAGTAGAATCGGTCATCTGTTTGAGTACCGACAAGGCTGCGTATCCGATTAATGCTATGGGTATAACAAAGGCTATTGAGGAAAAAATAGCCGTTGCAAAATCTCGTTATTCGGGTAAAACAAAGATTTGCTGCACACGATACGGAAATGTTATGTGCAGTCGGGGTTCAGTTATTCCGTTATGGATTGACCAAATCCGGCAAGGCAACCCAATCACGTTGACGGAACCTAAAATGACACGGTTCATAATGTCGCTTGAGGAAGCCGTTGATTTGGTTTTGTTCGCATTTGAGCACGGTCAGAACGGCGACATCCTAGTGCAAAAGGCGCCTGCCTGCACCATACAGACACAGGCGGAGGCCGTTTGTGAGTTGTTCGGAGGGAAAAAAGAGGAAATAAAAGTGATAGGTATTCGTCACGGAGAAAAAATGTTTGAAACGTTGCTCACTAATGAAGAGTGTGCGAAGGCAGAAGATTTGGGTAATTTCTACAGAGTTCCTGCAGACAACCGTGATTTGAACTACGATAAATATTTTACTGACGGCAACGTTAAACGTAATATTCTTACAGAGTTTAATTCCAATAATACAACAAGATTAGACACAGAACAAGTGAAAGAAAAACTTCTTTCGCTGGAATATATTCAGAACGAGTTGAACGGAATAGAAAACATAGCAAAATAGTCAATTATGAAATTTTTCGTTTGCGGCTGCAATGGTATGGCAGGACATACCATCAGTCTTTATCTTCAGGAACAAGGACATGACGTTTACGGCTTCGACCTTAAAGAATCGAAATACATAAAAAGTTTTGCGGGTAATGCGTTCGATACGGAGACTATTGCTAAAGTTATAAAGGATGGACATTACGATAGTGTTATCAACTGCATAGGAGTATTGAACCAATTTGCTGAACAGAACAAGTCTCTTGCGACATTTCTGAATTCATATTTTCCGCACTTTCTTGCCCAAACCACGGCAGATAGTGACACACAAGTGATTCATATGAGCACCGATTGTGTTTTTTCAGGTAGGCGCGGACAATACACTGAATCTGATTTCCAGGATGGCGAGACATTTTACGACCGCAGCAAGGCTTTGGGAGAGTTGAATGATGACAAGAACATCACTTTGCGAAACAGTATAGTCGGCCCCGACATCAATCCAAAAGGAATTGGACTTCTGAATTGGTTTATGCAACAATCGGGAGAAATAAACGGCTACACAAAAGCGATGTGGACTGGACAAACCACACTGCAGTTGGCAAAAACTATGGAACAGGCAGCAAAGGAAAAGGCGCACGGTCTATATAATACGGTTCCCGACCATAGTATATCGAAGTATGAACTGTGTGGACTTTTTAATGAATATCTTCGCGGAGGCTCAATCAAGATCCATCCCATTGAAGGTGTTAATGCAGACAAGTCGCTGAAGCGCACGCGGTTTGAGTTCAGTTATACAATACCCGACTATCGGACTATGGTGTCGGAAATGGCCGACTGGATTTTCAAACATAAGGATATGTATCCGCATTATAATCTTTAAGTTATGAAGAAACTGAAACTGATGACGATTGTGGGCACACGCCCAGAAATCATTAAAATGTCGGCCATAATAAAAAAGGCCGACAAATACTTTGAGCAGATACTGGTTCATACAGGTCAAAACTATGATTATACACTCAACGAGGTGTTCTTCAAGGATTTGGGACTTCGTGAACCCGACTACTATTTGGGCGTTGTTGGCGACAATTTGGGACAGACAATGGGCAATGTCATTTCTAAAAGTTATGAATTGATGAGCGAAATCCGCCCCGATGCTGTTATTGTTTTGGGAGACACAAATTCCTGTCTTTGTGTTATTTCGGCCAAACGATTGAAGATACCGATTTTCCATATGGAAGCGGGAAATCGTTGCAAGGATGAGAATCTGCCAGAGGAAGTTATCCGCCGCATTGTGGATGTTACTAGCGACATAAATCTTTGCTACAGTGAGCATGCCCGACGTTATATTCTTGAAACAGGAGTAAAGCCGGAATACACTTATGTGGTGGGTTCACCAATGGCCGAAGTGTTGCGCGAAGTGTTACCGCAGATAGAGTCAAGTAAGGTATTGGCTGATTTGGGATTGGAACGTAACAAATATATTCTACTGTCTGCGCATAGAGAAGAGAATATTGATATTGAGCAGAATTTCTTCTCGCTTATGAACGCGGTGAACACTTTGGCAGAAACCTACAATATGCCAGTGTTGTATAGTTGCCATCCTCGTAGCCAGAAGATGATAGAAAAACGCGGATTTAAGTTCAGCGATAAGGTTATACAGCACAAGCCGTTAGGATTTTTTGATTATAACAAACTTCAACAAAATGCGTTTTGTGTTGTTTCTGACAGTGGTACGGTTCCAGAGGAAAGTGCTTTCTTTGGTTTTCCCGCAGTAAGTGTCCGTACATCCACAGAGCGTCCCGAAGCAATGGATAAAGGTGTGTTTACTATAGGCTCAATCTCTTCTGAGCAAGTTCTGCAGGCCGTTGATTTGGCGGTGTCAATGCACGCAAATGGCGATGATGCCTATCCCGTGCCAGCATATACTGATGAGAATGTGAGTACAAAGGTGATTAAACTCATCCAAAGCTATGTGGGTATTGTGAACAAGATGGTTTGGAAAAAAGAATAGCATACCCCTATTGCTGTTAATATTATATCGGCATTCTCCGTTATAGGATATATTGTGCATCTAATATGACACCATTATTTCGGATAAACTATAACCCCACTTTATTTTTATGATTCAAATTAACAACAAAAAGGATTGTTGTGGTTGTAAAACTTGTGAGGAAATATGTCCGAAGCAAGCAATATCATTTAAGACAGACGATGAAGGGTTCTGGTATCCTAATGTGGATAAACAGAAGTGTATTAATTGTGGCCTTTGTGAGAAAGTGTGTCCATTCTTAAACAAGCAGGAAACCAAGCATCCCCTATCAGTATATGCGGCAATCAATACCAATGAGGAAGAAAGGTTGAACAGCAGTTCGGGCGGAATCTTTTCTATGTTAATGAGGCAGACTATCATGGATGGAGGAGTGGTGTTTGGAGCTGCATTTAATAATGAATGGCAGGTGTTCCACACATCAGCAAAGTCGATGGAAGATGCGAAGAAATTTCAAGGCAGCAAGTATGTCCAAAGCAATACGATGGGATGTTATAAGAACGTACGTGAAGCTTTGAAATGTGGGCAAAGTGTGCTTTTCAGCGGAACAGCATGTCAAGTGGCTGGTTTAAAGAGATTTCTCGGAAAGGAATATGAAAATTTAATGACAGTGGATGTCGTTTGCCACGGCGTGCCTTCTCCCATGGTATGGAATGATTATTTAAATATGCTTCGGCAACATAAAGGAACCGTGAATGACAATAGGGAACTACCAATAAATGATATTTCTTTTAGAGACAAGCATAATGGATGGCGCAGATTTGCTTTTGTCGTACGCTATTCAGATAGCCATAGTGAGATAAAAAATGATGGAGTGCCATCTGCAAATTACTTGGAAGTTAGAGAGTCATTATATGATAATCTTTTTATGAAAGGGTTCTTGAATAATTTGTTTCTAAGGCCTTCTTGTTATGCGTGTAAGGCTAAGTCGGGCAAATGTGGAAGCGACATTACATTGGGTGATTTCTGGGGTGTTTGGAATGAAATGCCAGATATTGATGATGACAAGGGAGTGTCTCTTTTAATAGTTAATACTAAAAAGGGAGATACGGCAATTAATAGGATTAAACCTTCATTACGGCCAGTGAACTATGAGCAAGTTGTTAAGTATAATATATGTTTGGAACACAGCGTGCCTGAACCAAAATGGCGTAATATTTTCATGCGTAGATACAAAAACGGAGAAGGTATTAATGCCATTAATACGGTTGTTAAACAGATGCAGCCATCATGGCTAATGCGCATCATAGGCAAGATTAAAAGAATGATATTGCGCTGATAATCATATATGTCTATGCCGTCAAATATAAGTTCAAAATCTACCATAGCTAAGAACACAACGCTCCTTTATGGACGTACTGTGTTGATAATGATAGTTTCTCTATACACATCGCGAGTTATACTTCAAGCGTTGGGTGTAGAGGATTATGGTGTATATACGGCAATAGGCGGTATTATTGCTTTCTTGTCAGTTGTTACGGGACCAATAGACACAGCAATTAGTCGATTCCTTACGTATGAACTAGGTAAAGGAAATAAAGAAATGTTGAGAAAATATTTCGCGTCTGGGGTTACCATTATGCTACTATTCTCTTTTCTTGCTGTTATTCTTTTGGAATCCGTTGGGTTGTGGTTTTTGAACAATAAGATGGTAATAGACGAGAGCAGAATGATGGCTGCCAATTGGGTTCTGCATCTGTCTATAGCAGCATTTGTGGTAAATCTAATTTCAGCTCCTTATAGAGCATCCATTATTGCACATGAAAGGATGACTCTATTCGCATATATGGGCATTTTAGATGCTGTCTTGAAACTTGCTATAGCTTTTTTATTAAAAGTATCCACAATTGACAAACTGATATTATACTCGCTACTGCTACTTGTTGTATCAGTTTTTGTTAGGTTTATATATACAGTTGTTTGTAATAAAAATTTCGACGAGAGTAAGAATGTTAAAATTGTAATCTATAAAGATTTATTCAGAGATCTTTTTTCTTTTGCTGGATGGAATGTTTTTGGTGCGGCAGCATCCTTTTGTAGAGGTCAGGGTATTAATATTCTATTCAATCTTTTTGGTGGTCCAATTGTTAATGCGGCATATGGTATAGCGAACCAGGTTAATACAGCGGTCGGCAGTTTTGTAAATAATTTCACAACCGCGTTAAATCCTTCAATTATTAAGTCTTATGCTGCTCAAGAGAAGGAGTATATGATGTCGTTAGTGTATCAAGGTGCACGTTTTTCATATTTCCTTGTATTATTGTTTGCAATGCCGCTCATTCTAGAAACAGAATATGTGACAAAAATATGGTTGGGGCGAACGCCTGACTATTCCGTCGTATTTATACAAATGTTACTCATTTATTCTTTGATAGAATCATTGTCAAAAACCATTATGGCTGGTGTTCATGCTTCCGGAAAAATTAGAACTTATCAAATTATAATAGGAGGATTCCAAATCATAATACTTCCTATAGCCTATATACTGCTTAGTTTAGGATATTCTCCTATAGTGGTTCTTATGTCTATGGTGATAATTGATATTGTTGCAGTGTTTGCGAGAGCGTTTATGGCTAAAACAATTTTCGGTCTTTCAGTTCGAGGATATTTGATCCAAGTTATTGTGCGAGTTATTGTCGTAACAGTATTTGCATTATTGATTCCGCTTGGCTTAAGGATTTATTTAGATGCAACAATATGGCGATTCTTCCTTGTCATTATTGTAAGTCTAATTACAACATGCCTATCGGTATTATATATTGGATGTACGCCTTCAGAACGAATATCGGTATTAAACAAAGTAAAAGATTTCATTCGTGGTAAGATATTTCATAAACAAGGGAAATAGTAAATAAATGAAAATAGGCATTCTGACATTTCATTGGGGTACAAATTATGGAGCAATATTACAGGCATATTGTCTTCAGGAGTATTTAGCTGAACAAGGGCATAATGTTGAGATTATCAATTATAAACCATCAAGTTACGATTTCTCATGGTTGCGAATAGCGCGACATCCTAGTTTGTGGAAAACGATACGTAGGCAACTTGTTAATCGAGAAAAAGAAGCGTTGTTGGTACAATTTAGGGAAAAATATTTGAACTGCACAAAACGATATTATTCAGCAAGTGAATTGACAAGTAATCTAGGGGAATATAATGTTATTATTAGCGGCAGTGATCAGGTTTTAAATCCAGGTTTTACTCTTCATGGAGATAATGGCTCCCCATCATTTGTATATTGGCTTAAAATTGATAGCGGGAAATCCCTTCATGTGGGATATGCAGTTAGCTTTGGCTGTGAGAAATATCCAGAAAACGCTATGAACATAGCGAAACAATGGGTAAATTGTTTTGATATTATTGGCACAAGAGAACACACAGGATTGCAAATCCTTGACCAATTAGGATATAAGGGTTCCAAAGGCTTAATCCCAGACCCTACTATATTAATTGGGGCAAGATTATTTAATAAACTTGGTTTAGATTATGCTGAAAGATGCGATTATATCTGCGTATATATGTTGCGTCATGAAATACAAATCAAAGGTGAGGTACGCTATATTGACGATAGACATAAGCCGTTAACGATGGAACAATGGCTTAAAACTATTGTGTCGGCAAGGGGGGTTATTACTAATAGTTATCACGGAATGATTGTGGCCATGTTTGCGCATGTTCCATTTGCCGTTTTGCTTGAAACAAAGGATTCGTATGATATGAATGACAGATTTTTCACATTGTTAGGTCAACTATCATGCAAAGATCGTGTTGCATATACAGTAACAGAGGCTCTTTCTATATTACAAGAACCCATTGATTTTGTCAAATTAGATACGGCTATCTCTGAATATGGAAAAACAGGTGCCGATTTTTTGGAAAAAGTAACACAGCATAATATCAAATGATTCGCACATTATTTATGCACCAAGCGTCAGGTGTCGGTGGGGGAAGTTATTGTCTGTTAAATCTTGTTAAAAATTTGGATCGGACAAAGATAGAACCAATAGTAGCGTTAAAGGCTCATGGTCCATTGGAAGAAGAACTTAAAAAGGAAGGAGTGGAAGTTGTATTGTTTCCTCAAATGGCAGGAATTCCTTATAATTTGCCTTTAACGCCACGAAATATCTTAAATTATTGGAGAGTTGTACATTCTGAAAATAAGTTGGAAAGATTGTTGAAATGTTACCGGATAGATGTGTTATATTTAAATAATATGATGATCGCACCGTATTTACGTCCCGCAAAAAAAACGGGGTGTAAAACGGTTATGCACGTACGAGAGCATTGGCCTTTGAATGAACACAAAAAACAATTAGAGTGGATACGACGAATTGTGTATGATAATTGTGACAAGCTTATAGCTATTAATCACTACAGTGCAAGTATTTTTCCAAAAAAAGAAGCAACTGTTATTTATGATTGGATAAATATGAGCCGCCGTTATAAACCTATGCCGATGAGCGAAATTTTTGGTGAAGATATGAAAGGAAAGAAAGTACTTTTATACACAGGTGGCACATCTTATATTAAGGGAGTTGACTATATTATTGATACGTTTACTAAAGATATTGTTGGGAGTGAGTATCGTTTACTAATGATGGGATGTGAGTCGTTTCTGAATGCGGGGTTGCGACATAAAGTTAAATCTTTTCTGTCTAAATTCGGTTATCACTATTTAGGAAAAGAATTACAGGAAAAGGTTAATAACGATAAACGCATACAATGCATGAATGCAGTATATGAATTGAAACATATTATTGAACAATCATATTGTTTCATTAGTTATTTCCGCATTCCACATGCCAATTTAGCTTTAGCTGAAAATATTATTTTAGGAATCCCATGTATTGCTGCCGATACAGAAGAAGCACGAGAATATACCAACAACGGACAATACGCTAAACTTGTTAATCCGATGAACGATCGTTTTGCTTTTTCATCGCAACTTAAAATTTTTTTGACGGAAATTGAACAATGGAAGTGTATGGCAGAAAAAGGATCTGTAGAATTATCTCAGATATTTGATGAGAAAAGAAATGTTAAAAAACTAAATGATTTGTTAAATAATCTTTTTGAACAAAACTAAATTCTTGTTGTGATTATTCTTACTGTAGGCATATTATTAATATTTTATGGCATAGCTTTCCGCAAATATTCGGTATGGGTTGGCATCTTGTTCGTTTTGTTTGTTTTGGGCTTTCAGGAAGGCATTCCTGGAGATTATATGGATTATAAATATATTTTTGAGCAAGGAGGAGCGACAAGTGATATAGTAGGAAGTAGTACTGTAAAAGATACAGAATATTCATATATCTGGTTGACACAAACACTGTCAAAACAAATGGGATTCCATGCTTTTGTGTTTCTTACTGCTATTGTGCAGTGTTTTGTGATGGCAATGATGATTAGATTTTATGCCGACAATCGGTATCAACAATTTGGAGTCTTACTAGTGTTTTTTACCTTTAACATTATGTTGATTCAGATGAAAGCCATGCGGCAGGGATATGCGGCAGATATGATTTTGTTGGCATATCTGTTATTAGGTAATAAGAGATTCATTTTATCAGTATTGGCAATGTTTGCCGCCTATGGATTCCATAATTCTGCTTTGTTAGCAGTTCCCTTTTATTCCGTATTATTCGTAATAGTTTTTGTGCTACGGAAAAAAGAATATGAGCAAGATAATAATGCATGCAGAAATAGAGGTATTGTTGCTGCTATTGTTGTCGCAATAGGCTTATTGGTTTTTTATTTGTTCAAATACACAATCTTTGATGAATATGTCAATCCGTATCTTGATAGTTTGGATTATTTTGAATATGAAGATTATCTTGATCAAATTGAGAACCGTTCTATTGCTTGGTGGATTCTTTTGTATATGACAGCGTCAACGTTTTTTGTTGTATTGTATTTTGTTTATGAGACGAACCATTTTAAGAAGTACTTAGCTCTTATTGTTATTATTGATAATTTTCTTAGTGTCGGGGTGTTTGGGTTTGGAAACTTAATGCGTGTTAGTATGTATTTTGTTATATTTAGCATCGTTGTCCTTCCTAATGTTGCAGCCATGTTGCGTGATAAATATAGTAAAATGGTTGCTACAGGTTATGTTATATTCAATATGGTTTATTTAATGTGGTTTTCTGTGCCACGAATGCTTTCGATGAATTATTTGGATGGCACAGGATATGGAACTTTTACTTTCAGTTTTTTGAATTGGTAAAACAATGGAACAATATCCTCTTTTCACAGTAATTATTCCTCAGAAAAACCGCGCGGAATACCTTATTCACACATTGCGGACTTGCATGATTCAAGACTATCCGAATTGCGAGTTTATTGTGGCTGATGATTGTAGTGATGATAACTCGGCTGAAATGATTCGTGGTTTGATGAAGCGTGACCCACGAATCAAACTTATTGCTCATGACCATCATGTGGGAATGCGCGACAACTTTGAGAGTGCATTAGCTGCGGTAAGACCAGGTTTTGTAATGGCGTTAGGTGGTGATGACGGGCTAGTGCCGGGTTGCTTTTGGAAGATGCACGAGATTATTAAAGAAACAGGGACGCAATTATTATGTTGGACTACCACCATTTTTACATATCCAGACAACGAGAACAAGTATTCAAAATTCATTGTTCGCAGACGAAAAGGATTGGGTTATAAGTGGATAAAATCGGAAGATTTTTTGAATAAGATAGCTACAACGTTTAGTTATCAAATTCCAGAATGTCCGATGTTTTATATGCAGGGGGTGGCATCGACAGAATTGGTGGATAGAGTGAAGTCACGTACTCCTGATGGTTGCTTCTATTATTGCCCCACACCAGATGGATTTAGTGGAGTAGTGTTGGCTGGTGAGGTGGAAAAATATGTCTTCACTAATCAGCCGTTGGCTATTGTAGGGAATACTACGAAATCACAAGGACGAAACTATCAACGAAACGATGAAAAATCAAAACAAGAGGCACAAGAGTTCTTTAATGACAACATACGCCGCACCATGCATCCAGAACTTGCTTCACAACCATATTCGCCATTGCAGACATTGATGACAGCCGACTATTTACTTACCGCTCGTGATTTGCCAGGATGGCCGGGAAAGTTCAAAATGTTTAAGTTCGAAGATTTGCTACATGCGGCATTTAGACAAATGGAACGAGGTTGGTCGATAGATGTTCTCGAACGAGAACTTAACATTTTACATGCAATAGCGGAACAACATGGGTTGTTGCCGTTGTTCGAACAACTATACAAATCAACTCTTGTGTGTGTCAATCGAAATAAAGACGATGTGTTCAGCGGACTGATAGTCACAAAACAATCAGTTATTTTCCCAGGTGAAGAACTTGGCATTAATAATATTTATGATGCCGCACTTGCATCATCTTTTGCAGTAAAGTTGTATAACATTCTTTCTGTTAGAGAAGCGTTTACTATGGCTAAACGCGCTGTTCGTACAGTTGTAAATAGGTTCAACATAGAGAAGAAGCATCTTCCGAATTATAGGAGATCCGACGAGATTTGTGTGTGATATTTAGATATTTACACAATATAATTTCACAAAATGATGAATATAGGAGGTTACGCCCCAATAGTACTTTTTGCCTTTAACAGATTAGAACCATTAAAGCGCTGTGTGGCTTCGCTATTGGAGAACAATGAGGCGGTAGAATCAGATTTGGTCGTATTCGTAGATGGGCCACGAACAAACAAAGATGGCGAAACCGAAAAGGTGGAAACTGTTCGTGAGTACGTTAACAGTATTGATGGCTTTAAGTCAAAAGATGTGCATTTCTCGGAAACAAATAAGGGATTGGGACCTTCGCTCATTACAGGAATTACTGATGTTATAAATCGTTATGGTCGTGCCATTATTGTTGAAGATGATATTGTATGTAGTAATAACTTTCTTGCTTTTTTAAATCAAGGGCTTGAATTATACCAGGAAATGAAAAATGTGTATTCAATTAGTGGGGAGACGGTTAAGATAAAAGTCCCAGACAATTATGAATACGATAATTATTTTGCACCGAGGGCAGGATGTTGGGGATGGGCGACATGGGCGGATAGATGGAATAAGGTGGATTGGGAACTTGATGATTGGAGTGCTGTTATAAAAAACAAGCGTAAATTCAACAAATGGGGAGGTAGCGATTGCTTTAAGCTATTGGATGGGTGGCATACAGGTAGAAATAAATCGTGGGCCATTAGGTTCAATTATTCGCAATTCATAAATGGTGCTACTTCGGTATTTCCCATAATTAGCAAAGTGAGCAATGAAGGGTTTGATGAGAATGGAACAAATTGTGATGCTGTAAGATATAATAGGTTTGCCATGAAAGAAGACAAAACAGGGAAAAAAGAGTTTTGTTTCAAACAAACAATTGAAGAAGAACCTTATTTCGTTCGCCAGCGTTTGTTCCCAGTACGTTTGTTCACAAGAATATTTGCCAAATTAGTAAATATTTAGATGAAGAAAGAAAATATCAATATAATAGCGCACGATGGCTTATGTATGGGGTGTGGTGTTTGTGAGGACATTTGTCCCAAACATTGCATTTCTATAGAAAAGGGCAGAATAAACGAGCCAAAGGTGGACGAAACGGCTTGTGTAGATTGTGGGCTTTGTCTAAAGGTTTGTGCAGGACAGGGAATTGAAATCAACACAAAAGCAAAAGATATTTTTGGAAGTACACCGCACTACCACTCTATGTTAGGGTATTATATCAAGACATATAAAGGATATAGTACGGAATACGAAAACAGGTTCCATTGTGCTTCAGGTGGTTGCCTGAGCCAGTTCTTGATTTGGTTGTTGAAAAAGGGCAAGATTGATGGTGCCGTGGTTACGGGTTATGAAAAAGATAAACCCATGCAACCACAAGTATATATTGCTCACAATAGAGAAGAAGTGCTCGCAGGTAAAAGTTCAAAATATTGTGTAGTAACCATGAACGGCATTGCCAAAGAAATACACAACACACCAGGACGCTATGTTGTTGTTGGCTTGCCTTGTCATATCCACGCATTTAGAAAATACGGCAATGTGGACAAAAAGGTTGGAGAGAGGATTGTAGGTTATTTTCCAATATTCTGTTCTTCAAACAAGAATATGGACAGCCAGAAATATATGCGTTGGCGGTATAAAATAAGCGAAGGAGAATTGACCGAATTCGCTTATCGCGATGAAGGCTGTTTGGGTAGTGTTTTCTTTAGGGATAAAAACAGAAAATTAATGTGCGCTCCCATTGAATACCTTGACTTTTATCGTGGACTTAGAGCATTCTTTAGTATTCCTCGTTGTGCTGTATGTTCAGATTTTTTTGGGGAGTTGGGGGATATCGGCTTCGGCGATTTAAATGTTAATGGTCCCGATGATGACCCCATTGGAATAAACTCTTTGATAACACGTTCGGCATATTGGGATGATTTATTGCGTCAGTGTGCCAACGATGGGCAGTTGTGGTTGTCTGAGATAGATGAAGAAACGATGCTCAAAGCCAATAACTATTGCTTGAAAAAGAAAGGCGATAGTATGTATGCAGCCCGCAAGATTAGGAATTTGACGGGGGAGAAGAATCCCGACTTTGATAATCTTGACGATGTGAGGCCGACGTTGAAATCATACATTGGCTATACGGCAAGTGTTGTTCAACGTTTTATTGGACGGCATAGAACACTGTGGCCAATTATTAAGATGTTGGACAAGAATAAAAAACAATAATAATCACATAAAATAGATAGTAAAATGAAGAAGGTGGCAATATGGTCTTCGTTGAAATTCACAAACTATGGGGATGACTTACAGGCTTTGGCTTATGCAATATTCCTAAAAAACGAAGGTTACGATGTAAAGTTGTTCCAATTGGACAAGGGATTGGCTGATATGTATGGTGTTGAGACGGTACAGACTATCGACGAGTTGTGCAAAGACGTGAAATTGTGCATTATCGCAGGAGGCGGCCTTTTGTCACCCTTCGACCCAATCAGACGCCGACTTAATTCGGCATATGCCGAATGGGAATTGATGTTTAAAGAACTGTATCGGGCTACAGTTCAGTATGGCACGAAGTTTTGCGCCATATCAATGGGTGGCGACGGCAAAGAACATTCTCCAATTCTAATGTATGGAAAGTGGCGCAGGAAATTTTTTAGTTCTGACAGTTTTCTAGACGGAGCGGTACGCCTTGAAGGGGATGTCGCACAAATGAAGAAGTTTAACAAGAACTTTCAATTTTACCCTGATATGCTTTTCAAGTCGCCCGATTTTTTTGAAACACAACCATTGCCACCTACTGATAAAATTCGTGTTGGGTTAAATTTCAAGAAAAACAGAAATTATAAATACCTTGATAAGAAGTTACTTAACGACATATTGGAATACGCCAACACGCACAACGACATTGAATTTCATTTTACCACTACACACATGGATTATGCGGGATTGAATTACCAATACTATCCCGAACATGAAACTGAAAATTTGAAAATTGATAAGTATACGTCGCCCAAACAACTTTTAGGCGTTTTGGAATCGTGCGATGTGTTTGTTACTTCTATGCTACATTTAGGGTTAACAGGGTTAACCAAGGGAACCCCGTTTTTAAGTTATAGAGGACCTGGCAAGGCAAAATCTTTTCTTCGTTCAATTGGAGGTGAGTGGGCGATATTGGACGATAATATTTCGTTTACCGATTTGTTGGATAATTATTTGACACAGAAAAAAGATTGTCTGTATAATAAATATAATGTTCAGAGCATTAAGAACATGATAGAAGGAAGTTCCAAGAACTATGATTTTTGTAAACAAGTAGTAGAGAAATACGCATAATTATGATATCACCACAAATTATCAATCTTCCCAAAATTGCGGACCCGCGAGGAAATCTGTCAATAATTGAGCAATTCAAGCAAATTCCATTCGAAATCAAAAGGGTTCATTGGATATATGATGTGCCAGGAGGAATGGATAGAGGCGGCCACGCATATAAAAAAACTGAAGAGTTTATTGTGGCATTGTCAGGCAGTTTCGATGTCGAACTTGACAATGGGAAAGAGAAGAAAACGTACCCATTGAATAGGTCGTACTATGGATTGTTTGTGCCCAAAGGAATATGGCGCACAATGACAAACTTCTCAACAAACTCATTGGCGCTTGTGTTGTCATCGACTGATTTTTCGGAAGATGATTATATAATGGACTATGAAGAATTTAAAACTTACGTGAAATGAACCTGCCTAGCGTTTTCGATTGCTCACTATGTGAACTTAATAAGTTTCATTATCCCGAAGGAAATCTGACATATATCTACCAGAATGTTCATGTGCCTTTCCCAATAAATAGGGTCTTCTATTCTTATGACATACCAGGAGGTGAAGACCGAGGGGCACATGCTCACAAAGAATGCCACCAATTTTTGATTGCCGCCAGTGGCAGTTTTGAGGTGGTTTTAGACGATGGCACAAATAAACGAACAGTCTTGCTTAACCGTCCGTTTTGGGGGCTTCATGTGCCACCTGGCATTTGGGCTTCAGAGCAGGGATTTTCTTCGGGTAGTATATGTTTGGTATTAGCCAGTCACGGATATTCGGCTGAAGATTATATTAGAGACTACGACGAATTCATTAACTATCGAAATCTATTCCAAAAATGATAAAACTTTTGGATTTACAGGCTATTACAGCCATGCACGGCGATGAAATAAAATCTGCCGTAAACCGAGTAATTGATTCAGGTTGGTTTTTGCAAGGCAATGAGAACCGTCAATTTGAAGCTGATTATGCGAAATATATAGGCACACAACATTGTGTGGCTGTAGCCAACGGACTTGATGCCTTGAAGTTGATTCTTCGCGGATATAAGGAGTTGGGCATTATAAATGATGGAGACGAAATAATAGTTCCTGCAAACACATATATTGCCACTATTTTGGCCATAACCGATAACAATCTTATTCCTGTTTTGGTTGAACCAACATGGGAGAATCTTGAAATTGATATTGATAAAATTGAAGAACACATTACTGCAAAAACAAAAGGAGTGATGACCGTTCACTTGTATGGACGGATAGCATATAATGAAAAACTCAAAGAAATTTGCATTAAGCACAACTTGAAATTGATGGAGGATTGTGCGCAAAGTCATGGCTGCAAGTGGAAGGGGATAAAAACGGGTGCCATTGGCGATGCGGCTGCCCATAGTTTCTATCCAGGTAAAAATTTGGGTGCATTGGGCGATGCCGGTGCAGTAACAACTAATGACACAGAATTGGCTACTGTTATTAGGGCTTTGGCCAATTATGGTAGTCAGAAAAAATATGTGTTCAAATATGTGGGCATGAATAGCCGCATGGCAGAGACCGATGCGGCGGCGCTTTGTGTAAAACTAAAATATCTTGACGAAGACAATGCCCGGCGGCAGAAATTGGCGGCATACTATTATAGCAATATCAACAATTCATTGATTTCCTTGCCGAAACAAATTTCTGACGAGAACAACGTGTACCACCAATTCCCAATATTTTGCAAGCGCCGTGACGAACTTCAGCAATATCTTACAGAAAACGGAGTTCAAACACTTATTCACTATCCGATTCCGCCGCACAAACAAGAGTGCTATAAAGATTGGAACAGCCGTTGCTACCCGATTACCGAAAGGATTCATGCTGAGGAATTGAGTATTCCGATGAATCAGGTGGTAAGTGATGAAGAAGCGCAAAAAGTAGTTGAGGTTCTTAACAATTTCAGATAAACGACCATGATGAATTTTTGCACTTTGTTCGATTCAAACTATATCAGTAAAGGCATTGCTCTTTATGTTTCAATAGAAAGACATACTGATGATTTTATCCTTTACGTGATGGCAATGGACCGAAAGTGTAAAGAAGAGTTAGACAGATGCTCGTTCAAACATATGAAAGTGGATTGCATTGACGATGTGATGAGTCCGGAGTTGGACGAGGCGAAGAAGAACCGTTCAAGAGCGGAGTTCTGTTGGACTTGCGGTTCATATTTTACTGATTATTTCATGCATCATTATCAATTGCCCGCTATCACATACCTTGATTCGGACTTGATGTTCTTCTGTTCCCCGCAGGTGATTTTTGACGAATTGGAGAAGAAGAACGCTTCAGTGGGGCTTGCACCACATTTCACTAATAATTCATTATTTGGTCGTTATTGTGTGCAGTATGTCTATTTCAAGAATGATAAGGATGGCCGCGAATGTCTGCGGTGGTGGAGAGATGAGTGTTTGAAATGGTGTTACTCGAAGTTGGAGAATGGAAAATACGGAGACCAAAAATATCTGGACTATTTTGCTGATAAGTTTGAGAATGTCTATGATATTGAAAACCGCGGGACAGGCATTGCTTATTGGAATATGAATGACTATAAGTATGCTGATTGTCAAGTGACTTACAAAAAGCAACAATGGCCTATTGTTTTCTTCCACTATAGTGGATTTAACGTGGCGGTGGAAAGTGACGAACTAGTGTTTCGCCATTCAATGTATTTAACATCTACTATTAAGAAAACATTTGTAATTCCCTATGCAGAATTGATGAAAGATATTTTTACGAAATACTTAAATGCCCCTATTAATAGAGTAAAAATTACACCCCTTGAATATGGTAAATATATGGTTAAGAGCGTGTTGTTTTGTCTGTCGAAAGTTTTGCCAATTGAATGGTGTGTTGCACAAGTAATGAAGTTAAAGTATAGGGAGAGAAAGTCTCCGTATAGCGAGAGGTGAAAAAAGAGGGCATTTTATGCGGTTGCAATAAACGCCCTTTTTGTAAGGAAGAATTAATAATTAACGAGTGTGATGTTTCACCGGGCCAACTTTAACTTTTTCAACAACAGTAGTGTTGGGATGTTTTTCCGCTTCCTTGGTCGGAATGAACTGTCCCGTTTTGGCACTTCTCGCTTTTAGTATGGTTTTAGCCATATAAATTTGTTTTTTATTTCTTCTTCTAAGGCTTCGAAGTATCACCTGAATCATCTTATGGTTGAATTCATAACCAATATCATATATTTAACAATAATGTTGCCAAATGATATCGGCTGACAAATTGGCATAATAATGAATTTTTCTTTGCTTCAAAATAGAAAAATAATTGATGTTTTGATAGGAGACACCGTAGTCTATGATAATTACGGAATGCCATATATGTCTGGCCCAAATTTGTGTGAGATAAGTACAACATTTGGCCTTATCCAAGCATACTCTTGGGATGGAGGAAATAATAGTAGATGGCAATATATGGAGGAGTTGTTCGAATATTTGAACAAACAAGATAGAGTTGCTGACCTTTTGTCGTTTTTGTTCAAAATAGACCGTTTCAAACAACTATCGCAACTAGGTGATTCTTTAGAAATTCAGAAGATTTATAAAGGAATTGTTAATGGGGCAATGAAAACCATTAATGCGGAGCTTTTCTTTTCCCAAAAGGAATTGAGAATGATTAGTAATAGATTTGTTCTTGCTAATATTGGCGAAAATGTGGTTTTTGATATGCCAAAGGTAAAAGTAGTTACCTATCAATATATTCAAGAATTGCCCGACAGAATTAAAGACGATTTGGTTCATGAAGATTTTGATAGTGTTATTACTAAATCGAGAACGTTGCTCGAAGAAGTTTTGATATACATAATTGAGGACTTAACTCAGGAACAATATAAAAACAATGGTGATTTGATTAAAATATATCAAGATGCAACAGAATTGCTTAATATGCGTCAAGTCAAAGAATGGGATAAACGAGTAAATGAACTTCTTGGTGGAATACATAAAATTGTCAGTGCAGTATCAAGTATGCGAAATATGAATAGTGATGCGCATGGTGCAGGAATGGGGAGAATAAAAATAAAAGAAAAAGAAGCCTTGCTAGTTGCAAATTGTTCAATGATGCTTGCGGAGTACTGGTTAAGTGTGTATGAAAACAAATGAACGTCTTTATAGCGTAAGTCATGTGTCAACAAACGGAACAAAAAAATTTTATAATCAGAAATTCACATCGGCTAAGTTTGAGAGCAATCTTTGTGAATGCTTGAGACAAGCAATCGAAAAGAAGTGAAAGATGTTTGACACCTGAATAATGGGGGAATAATTCATAATAATGAATACATATTTCAATATCAATTACGAGTTTGACAAGCAGGCAATACACAGAGCCATCGAAACCGCTCAGAAAGGATATATCTGTGTGGCTGATGGTGTGGTGATGAATACTGCTAACCGAGACCCAGAATATCTTAAAGTGGTGAATGGCAGCATGTTCAGCATTTGCGACAGCAATTGGGTGCCCGTATATTTGAAATCCATCTATGGCATTAAATATGAGCAATATTGTGGTTCGGATATTTTTAGGGATGTTGTTTCGTCGTGCAAGTATCGGATGATATTTTTAGGGACGAATCAGGATACGCTGGACGGACTTAAGAATGAGTTGAAAAAGATGAATCCCGATGTGGAGAATATGCAGTTTGTGGAGTTGCCGTTCCGCAGTGTTGAAGAATTTGATTACACTGAAATAGCGAAGATGATTGAAGCCGATGGTGCAAAAATCATCTGGGTGGCGTTGGGCGCACCAAAGCAAGAGAAGTTTATGAATCTTATGCTGCCATATCTTTCGCATGGCGTGATGATTGGAGTGGGCGCAGTTTTCAAATTCTTTAGTGGTGCAGCCGAGCCGCGCTGCCCGGTTTGGGTGCAGAAATGCCATTTGGAGTTTGTGTATAGAATTATGCGTGACCCCAAGAAGCAGTTGAGACGTTGTTTCTGGATTGTCTGGACGCTGCCCAGATTGTATTTCGGAGAAAAAAAGCGTGCACGACAGACAACAGAAAAAGCTTAATACCAACTAGTTGAGCATCATCATCGCCGAGCAGCAAATCGATTGGGCGAAAGCGCCAATGGAGAGGGTGTGGTTAGGAGTTAGGAATGAGGTGTGAGGAGCAACGGCGTAGTGTTCCAGCAAAGTTTAAAAAATAGAAAATAAATTTTACGGCAGTAAAATTCACGGCCATAAAATTTCGGCGTATATGAAGCGATTTTGCAATAGATATGCTGAAATTCGTCAGTTGTGCGATATGCAGCAACAATCATCATTGCCGGTCGCCATATCATTTTCACGGGCGGCGGTTATTTCCGGCTGTTTCCTTATCCGCTCATCAAGCGGTGGAGTAGCGGTCAGGAATATCTGATGTCGTACATTCATCCCCGCGATTTAGATGCCGGTCAGCCAATGCTGCACGGCCTTCCGCTCAAACGCAAGTTCAAGTCATACGTTGGGTTGAAGGGCGCTGAGGCCAAACTGCGTCAATGGCTCACCGATTTCCCCTTCACCGATGTCGCCACCGCCGAGCAACAAATCGATTGGTCGAAGGCGCCGGTTGTAAATCTTTGAAAAACATCACATACCATCAAAAAAATCCTCAAAACCGCTGCAAGTTTTGAGGATTTTTCGTTTGTGTGATCTCATAGGGAGTCGAACCCTAATCGTCAGAACCGGAATCTGAAATTCTATCCATTGAACTATGAGACCTTGACGGGCGCAAATTTAATCAAAGTTTGGACAGATGCGCAATAATTGCCCATCGGCAGTGATATTTCATTGGCGAACGTGGCATAATTGAAGAAATATGCCGCTGTATCGCTTAAAATGCAATATGTTATATATCAGGTATTTATTAAAATCAGCAACCCTCAAAAAATCATAAACTTTTTCAATAAGGGGCGTACCTAATAAAGATTTATTACCTTTGGCGCAGAATTTTAACACAAAAAAAATGAAAACGTTTGCTTTCAAATTTGGAATACTGGCAGTGTCGCTCATGATGGCGGCAGGCCAGACTGATGCACAACAGAAAAAGTATCTTGGCGACCCGAAATATGGGCCAGACAGTGCGGCTCGTGAGGAGTGCGCTATGCGTATGTCGCTCTACAACGAGTTCTACAAACAGAAAAACTACAAAGATGCCGTCAACGACTGGCGCAAGGTTTACCAGAACTGCCCCGCAGCCAGCAAGAACACTTTCATCCGTGGCGCCACCATCTACAAAAACCTTATCAAGGATGAAAAAGATGCAGGCAAGAAAGAGGCTCTAATCGACACCTTGATGCAGATTTACGACCAGCGCATTGTCTACTTCAAGCAGGAAGGCGCAGTGCTGGCTTCAAAGGGTGTTGATTTGTACTCTTATCGCGGAAAAGAGGCTGCTGCCGATGTTTATGAGATGCTGAAGAAATCGTGCGAACTTGAGAAGGGCGAGACTGGCGCAGGTGTTACAACAGTGATGATGCAGAGTGCAGTTGACCAATACCGTGCCGAGGAGGTTGACGGTGCCGAGGTGATTTCGGCTTACGAGTTGGCCATGGCAACAATCGATTTGGCAATTGCCAACAACAAGCAGATTGTGGCTGGCGGTGATGCCAAGAAGGTTCCTGCCGCGCAGAAAGAACTTGAGAATCTTGATGTTGACATTAAGAACGTTGAGGCTTTGTTCTCTGAAAGTGGCGCCGCAACTTGCGATGCTCTGATTGCAATTTTCGAGGCAAAATACGATGCCAACAAAGACGATGTTGAATGGCTGAAGAAGGTTACCAAACTGCTCGATAAGGCTGAATGCAACGCATCGCCGCTGTTTGCCAAGGCATCGGAGGCACTTTATGCTCTGGAGCCGTCGGCAGTTGCTGCCCGCAACCTTGCCCGACTGTTCCTCATCAAGCAGGAATTGCCAAAAGCCGCCGATTATTACTCGAAGGCTTGCGAACTGCAGGATGATGCACCTCTCAAATCGCAGTACTACTACGAGTGGAGTCAGGTTGTGTTCATGCAGAAACATTTCCAGCGAGTTCGCGAGTTGGCTAACATGGCCATCAAGGCAAACCCGAACAACGGTCGCGCCTATATCGCCATTGGCAAAGCATACGCTGCCGATGCACAGAACATTGGTCAGGAGCAGGTTGAGCACAACGCAACATACTGGGCTGCTGTCGATAAGTTCATGAAAGGAAAACAGGTAGATGCATCGTGCGAGGCAGAGGCTAACGAGTTGATAAACACATACAAAAAGCACTTCCCGAACAAGGAGGAGGCTTTCATGTTCGGTATTCAGGAAGGCTCGTCTGTGACTGTCGGAGGTTGGATTAACGAGAAGACAACCGCTCGTTTCTAATCATCTTCTTTGATGTTGAGGAAACCACATACGATATTAATTAAGGCTCTTTTTGCGGGAGCCTTAATTTTTATTTTGACTGATTGTCAGAACGATATGCGGCAGGTTAACGCCATGGGCGGGCTTACCGATTCGGCGCAGATAAGCGGTATCGATGTTGAGATAACTCGTTCCCTCAAGGGGAAACTGGCTGTCCGTATGAAAGGCAAGGTGGTGCGTCAGTTGTCGGTCACCAACAACACGTTTGAGTTCCCGAACGGCATTGAGATGTTCTCCTACGACACTTCGGGCGCGGTGACATCGCACATGTCGGCCGATTATTCCATCTACAACGACAAGGAAGGCACCTGGGAGGCCAAAAACAATGTTGTGGTGAACAACGAAAAGGGCGATTGCCTGAACACCGAATATCTTGTCTGGAGCCGCGAAAAAGGCACAATCGAGACAAACCAGTTTGTTAAAATCACCACTGCCGATGGCGTAATATATGGTGACGGCATGATATCGGACGAAAATTTCAATAATTGGGAAGTGAAAAACGGCCGCGGCGTTTTTGATATTGAAAATGAATAAGATAACACAAGTGTCGAGAGCGATTGTCGAGAGCCTTTGGTTCGCCGCCGCTCTCATGTGCGTGTTTATCGCCGTCAAAGAGTGTGTGCGGCACAACTATTCGGAGTCGTTGTTGTTTGCGGGGCTAGCGGTTTTGGCCGTGCTCTTTTTCCTATTGAGGCGCAACCAGAGGAAAAATGCTGATAAATAAGCAGTTATCTTTTAAGAAGAAACCTGTTTGCGAATGATGATTTTTCGCTAAAAACTTAATTGGCGATTTTGCAGAACTCACCTATATTTGTCAACCAATAAATATTGAAAATGAGCAAAAAAGAATCACATGTCACGACGCGCCAGTTGAGGAGTTCCTATCTGACCACCATCATCAGTATATCATTGGTTTTGTTTGTGATAGGCTTGGTTGGACTGCTGATTCTGAATGCGCATAAAATCTCGCGTCACGTCAAGGAGAACATCGGGTTCACCGTTTTTCTGAACAACGATGTGAAAGAAGTTGATATGATTAAACTCCAGAAGAGCCTCGATGCCTCGTCGTTTGTGCGCTCCACCGAGTTCATCTCGAAGGAGCAGGCCGCAATGGAACTGAAAGACGAGTTGGGCGAGGATTTTGTCAATTTCTTGGGTTACAATCCGTTACTGTCGTCGATAGACGTCAAACTCAAAGCCGAGTACGCCAATGCCGACAGCATAGCCAAAATTGAAAGGCGGCTGGTCAAATACTCGCAAGTGAAGGAAATATCGTATCAGAAATCGTTGATTGAGACAGTCAATCAGAACATTAAGAAGATTAGCATTGTGCTGCTCATTTTCTGCGGACTGCTGTTCATCATCTCGTTGTCGCTGATTAACAACACAATACGCCTTTCGGTTTATGCGCGTCGGTTCCTGATTAAGACAATGGAACTTGTCGGGGCCACTCGGGCGTTTGTGCGCGCGCCATTTGTGATAAAAAGTTTGTGGCATTCGCTCATCAGCATTCTGATAACGTTTGTGTTGCTCGGTGGTGTCATTTATATGATTGACAAGCACATACCCGAACTTTCGATATTGTACGAACTCGACACAATAGCCGTTCTTTACGCCTGCATCATGGTGATTGGCTTTGCAATCGTCTGGTGCTCGACCACGCTTGCCGTGAACCGCTATCTGCGGATGAAGGGCAACGATTTGTACGCTTGAAAAATTTGAAATAAACAGATAATCAATCAGGGGATTCACAATATCCCCACAAATGAAAGATTTATGAGTAACGAGACAGAAAAGACAGGATTTGCCTTGCCATCAGACAATTACAAGTTTGTCTGGATAGGAATTGCCATTATAGTCTTCGGCTTCATTCTCATGGCTGGCGGTCGTTCTGATGACCCGCAAGTGTTCAACGAGGCCATGTTCAGCGTCCGTCGGATTGTGATTGCGCCAATGATTGTCCTGGCTGGATTCATCTTTGAGATTTACGCCATCATGCGCAAACCTAAAAGCGAAGAATAGCAGTGTGCGCAGGTTCGGAAAACAAACCGCAGGTGGCGGCACTTTCGCAAAACCTGACGCAGCAGGATTATGAGGAAGGGCAGATTGTCTTGATAAACAAGCCGTTGCGTTGGACATCGTTCGATGTTGTCAACAAGGTGCGCTATTTGTTGCGGAATCAGTTTCATCTGAAGAAGATAAAAGTGGGGCATGCTGGCACGCTCGACCCTTTGGCAACGGGTCTTCTGGTGATTTGCACAGGGCGGATGACCAAGCAGATTGAGGCTTTGCAGGCGAGTAGCAAGGAGTATGTGGCCACATTCATGTTGGGCGCCACCACACCATCGTTCGATCTTGAAACGGAGATTGACCGCACCTATAGCACCGAAGGTATCACCCGCGAGAAGGTGGTGGAGGTGCTGAAAACGTTCGTCGGCGAGCAGGACCAGATTCCGCCATTGTTCTCGGCCAAACAGATAGATGGTCAGCGGGCTTACGTGGCGGCGCGCAAAGGTCACGATATTGAACTGAAGCCGTCGCGCATCACCATCGATGAACTTGAACTTATTGATTGCAGTCTGCCGCAGGTCAAGGTCAGAATAAAATGCAGCAAAGGCACCTATATCCGCGCTTTGGCTCGCGATTTCGGCCAGCGGCTCGAATCGGGGGCTTATCTCCACGATTTGTGCCGAACGGCGAGCGGCGATTTCAGGATAGAAAATGCAATTGACATTCTGGAATTTGAAAAAATTATCAGAAATATGAAACCCGTAGAGGAAAACATCGTAAAATAACTTTTATAAAGCACTTTTTAATGAAACTTTCACAATTTAACTACGATCTGCCTGAAGACCGTATTGCGCTTTATCCGACAGAGAATCGTGACGAGGCGCGTCTGCTGGTTGTCAATCGCAAGACAGGGCAGTTTGAACACAAGATTTTTAAGGAGATAATCAACTATTTCGACGACAAGGATGTTTTTGTGTTCAACAACACGAAGGTGTTCCCTGCGCGTCTTTATGGAAACAAGGAGAAAACGGGTGCGAAAATCGAGGTGTTCCTGCTCCGTGAGTTGAACCACGACCAGCGTTTGTGGGATGTGCTGGTTGACCCTGCACGTAAAATCCGTATCGGCAACAAACTCTATTTTGGCGAGGACGACTCGCTTGTGGCGGAGGTTATCGACAACACCACATCGCGCGGCCGCACATTGCGTTTCTTGTTCGACGGTCCATACGAGGAATTCAAAAAGACACTTTACTCGCTTGGCGAGACTCCTATTCCGCGCTCGATAAAGCGCCCCGTGGAGCCTGAAGACGCCGAGCGCTATCAGACCATATTTGCCAAATATGAGGGTGCCGTGGCTGCTCCAACAGCAGGCCTGCATTTCAGCCGCGAACTGCTCAAACGTTGCGAGATTAAGGGCATCAACTTTGCCGAAATCACACTGCATGTGGGACTTGGCAACTTCCGCTCGGTGGATGTTGAGGACCTGACAAAGCACAAGATGGATTCGGAGCAGATTCTTATTCCAGAAGAGGCCGCTAACACCGTCAACAAAGCCAAAGAGGGGCGCCATCAGGTTTGCGCAATTGGCACAACAGTGATGCGTACGCTCGAAAGTTCGGTATCCACTTACGGATTCCTGAAACCGTTCGACGGCTGGACCAACAAGTTCATCTTCCCGCCCTACGAGTTCAGCGTGGCAAGTTCGATGGTTTCGAATTTCCAACTGCCGCAATCCACTCTGATGATGATGGTTGCCGCTTTTGCAGGTTACGATCTTCTGATGGAGTCGTACAACGTGGCCATGAAGGAAGGCTACCGCTTCGGTCCTTACGGCGATGCGATGCTGATTCTTTGATAATCAGTCAAAATAGATTATACAAAAAAGAAGCCTCATTTGGGGCTTCTTTTTTTTGCAATGGGGTTAACGATGAGCCGTCATTCGGCAGCGGTAACTTTTGCTTCAGGCATCTTCAAATAAACCCTAGTAAAGTCGAAATAGTTCTGCGAGTTGATATACAATCCGTTAACATCGGCCGTGAGCAAGTTGAACCGTTTGTCGTTGTTTTGGTTAATGGTGCTCGACATGATGTAAGCAGGAGGGTTGGATTCAAACTTTTCGATGTTCGATTCGAGAAACGGTGTGATTTGGGCTGTTGCCACATCAAACACCACATTGGCTTTTCCGATTTCGAACAGATAAATCTCCTTTTTGGGCGAGGTGATGAAAGAGAACACCACGGAGTCGAGATAGGGCAGCGGCACGTTATCTTCTGATTCCCAATAATCGCTGACGCGCGTTAGAACAATCTGCTGCCCGATGATACTCGGATATTTCATGCGGAATGGGCCAGAGCCTGCTGTGCCGTTCACGCCGTATGCGTTGAAAGCCTCACGGGCAAAAACAAGCGCGTTGGTGCCAGCCAGAAAGTGAAGGAAAAGGTCGTCGGGCTTTTTCAGTTTAATCACAAGCACGCTGTCGTTCGGAGCCGCTATGCCACTGATATTCAGCGAGTCGCTTTTTGCGGCGGTTGGTAGAAAGGCATCGGCGCCCTCAATGTTTCTCACCTGTTGCGATACGCCGCGGTCGTGAGTCAGGCGGTTGCGGCAAATCTGCTCAATCGAGTATTTGAAGTCGGCGGCGGTTATGTGGCGGCCTTTCCCCTGCGGGAAGCAGCGGTCATCTTGGAACTTGGCGCGGCTGTCGAGCACAAAAGAATAAGTCAGTCCGTCGGCCGAGATGTTGTATGATTTTGCAACTGACGGAATGATTTCGAGTGTGCGCGGATTGTATTTTACAAGTCCCGAATAAACCTGATACAGAATTATTTGCTCGCTGCGTTTATCAACCTGTCCAGGGAAAACCACATGCGGAATGTCGCTGATATTGACATGCAGCGTACCGCCTGATTTTTCGCTTCTTGGTGTATTGACGGGTTGGCAGGCCACCATGAAAAGTGCCGCAAGGGCAACTGCCGAAACAAATGCTTTCATTACAATTCAATTTTTAATCAGCAATTTGAGAAAAAAAACTGAAATAGCAATAAAATTCTTTTTGCCGGATGTTTCACCCCCGTTCAACCTTCCGTTTTGTACCATATATTATAGGTGTAATCGCCCGAAGCGCCCTTTTTAGTGTTTGTCTTTAAAAATTTTGTTTTTCTTTGCGCCGATTTTCAAACCATAAGGAGATTTCTAATGCAAAAGAACCTTGTAATTGTCGAGTCACCAGCCAAGGCCAAGACTATTGAAAAGTTTTTGGGCAAAGATTATATGGTCACTTCGAGTTACGGACACATCCGCGATTTGGCCAAAAAGGGCTTCGGAATTGACATCGAACACCAATACAAACCAGAGTACGAAATTTCGCCCGACAAGAAAAAACTTGTGGCCGACCTGAAGAAAGCCGCCAAAGACGCTGAAACCGTATGGCTCGCGTCCGATGAAGACCGTGAGGGAGAAGCCATTGCGTGGCACCTCCAGCACAATCTGGGGCTCAAGCCGGAAAACACTCAAAGAATAGTTTTCCACGAGATCACTAAAGACGCCATACTGAACGCCGTGCAGAATCCAAGGGTCGTTGACGAGAATCTGGTGAACGCCCAGCAGGCCAGAAGAGTTCTGGACCGTATCGTGGGATTCGAGCTTTCACCGGTGCTTTGGAGAAAGGTCGGAAAAGGACTGTCCGCCGGAAGGGTGCAGTCTGTAGCCGTCAGGCTCATCGTGGACAGGGAAAGGGAAATCCAGAACTTTGTCCCGACGTCTTTTTTCAAGGTAAGCGGAATCTTCCATCCTGAGGCCGAGGGAAACAACGTGCGCCTCAACGCCACCGTGGAAGACAAGTTCTCTTCTGAAGAACAGGCTATGGAGTTTCTTGGCAAATGCAACAGCGGATGCCGCTTCAGCATATCGTCCATAGAAAAGAAAGAGGCCGTGCGCTATCCTGCCCCTCCGTTCACCACTTCAGCCCTTCAGCAGGAAGCCAGCCGCAAACTCGGTTTCTCTGTCAGCCAGACAATGAGAATAGCCCAGAAGCTCTACGAGAGCGGTCTGATCACCTATATGAGAACAGACTCTACCAACCTGTCATCACTGGCAATCAACACCATAAAGCAGGCTATCATAGAGAATTACGGAGAGCAGTATTCAAAGGTAAGGCAGTTCCACACTCACCAGAAAGGAGCACAGGAGGCTCACGAGGCAATCCGCCCTACATACGCCGCCAACAAGACAATTGAAGGCACCGCCCCGGAGAAAAAACTCTACGAGCTGATCTGGAAGAGAGCCGTGGCCTCGCAGATGGCAGACGCAAAGGTGGAAAAGACCACTATCACAATCTCATCCGACAAGTTCAGCGAGAAATTCATCTGCGAAGGAGAAAAGATTCTCTTCGACGGATTCCTCAAGCTCTACATAGAAGGAAAGGACGACGAGCCTGAAGAAGAGACTCTCAACCAGCTTATTCCGAATCTGGAAAAGGGCAGCAGACTGGATGCCGTAAGCATCGAGGCCATGCAGAAGTTCACTCCTAAGCCACCGCGCTATTCGGAGGCTTCGCTGGTAAAGAAGATGGAAGAGCTGGGTATCGGAAGACCGAGTACTTACGCCCCTACCATCACGACCATTACCAGCAAGAGAGGCTATGTCGTTAAGGACTCCAGGCCTGGAGTGAAGAGAGAGGCAGTGAAGATCACCCTGTCTGGCCCAGGAACATCTGCCGGCCAGGGAAAGATATCCAGAACCTCTGTGACGGAGACTTACGGAGCCGAGAAGAACAAGCTCTTCCCTCAGGATATGGGAACTGTCGTAACCCGTTATCTGGAAGATAATTTCAAGGAGATAATGGACTACGGCTTCACCGCCAGGATCGAGGAGGACTTTGACAAGATCGCTGAAGGAAAGCTTGTCTGGACAAACCTGCTTTCGTCTTTCTACGCCCCGTTCCACAATACGGTGGACAGCCAGAACCAGGAAAGGACCCACGTCAACTCAGAAAGAGTGCTCGGACAGGACCCTAAAGACGGAAAGACAATATCCGTAAGGCTAGGAAAGTTCGGCCCGCTAGCCCAGAAGGGCGCTTCGGACGATCCTCAGAAACAGTTTGCATCGCTCAGAAAAGACCAGTCCATCGAGACCATAACTCTTGAAGAGGCAGCCAAGCTGTTCGAGCTCCCGAGACTGGTAGGACACATAGACGGCAAGG
>JAEEGK010005162.1_pt1 | contig 31626 bp, 34 predicted proteins | sample 8958771 | NCBI WGS metagenome assembly JAEEGK01 (sample SAMN16246547, study PRJNA631951) | gut metagenome | biome: gut microbiome; feature: rumen; material: SC-attached | host: Bos | place: Iran: Karaj | collected 2018-10
GCAGAGAAGAACCTCAAAGTTGAACTGCTACTATGGCAAGAATAAGCATAGTGGCAGGACAAAAGCCAACAGCAAGTTAATCAGAAGTTAATCGCACAAATTCAAATTTGATCATTATTGGAGGTTATTATGAAAAGGGAATTAGGTATAGCACGATGTGGTTTGGCTTGTTGTTTATGTAGTGAAAATGATCATTGTAGTGGATGCGACACCGGTGAGTGTCCGGACAAAGCTTGGTGTGAGAACAGAAAATGTTCTATGGATCTTAATCTGGGACATTGCTATGAATGCGATAAGGATTGTAAAAAAGGTCTTTTGTCTAAAATTAAACCATATGGTTTTTCTTTATTCATCAAGAGGTTCGGAGAAAAAGAGTTACTGGACTGTCTTGAGAGAAATGAGAAAGCAGGAGTGATTTATCATAGGGAAGGAATTAACGGTGACTATGATGATTTTGATGATGTTGAAGAACTAATACAATTTATAAAGACCGGAAGAGGTAGACATGTTAGATAATAAAGGATTTGATCTATGGGCAGATGGATATGATAAATCTGTAGGGATATCAGATGAGGATAATACTTATCCGTTTGCAGGATACAAAAAGATTCTGGGAAGTATATATAAGACAATAATGGAAAAAACCGAATGCGGAAGTTCTTGATATAGGCTTTGGAACAGCCACACTGGCAACAAAATTGTATGAGAATGGATGCGTTATTTATGGACAGGATTTTTCGGCAAGATTATTGTGTTGTTGATGAATTAAGATCAGAATTTCCTGGTCTAAGCTTTGAGAAAATGACATATTGCTCCGGGATCCTAAAGGTCTAAAGAGTAATTTGAGGAGGATGCAGGCTATGGATTATACAGATAACAAAGTAAAATTTACAGTTGTTGAAAGTCATTGCCCTAAGTACAAACCCGGCGATGTCATTCGATTTATAGGTAGTGAGCTTGATAAGGATAACAGTGATAGGGTTTGCATGGTGGCTATGCAGGCAATATATCCTTTTATCTATGCTTTCAGAAGAGGCGGAAATCTAAAGAGCGGTCCATATCAATGCACGGATTGCGGTGAGACTGTTGTGTTTAATATTGAGATAGAGGAATGATTTATTGATCGACATTTAAGGTGCTTAGAAGTTACGTTGGAATAAGCCCAAGTGAGTATATAAGTGATCCTAAGTAGAGGCTGCCAGATCACCTGTCTGACAGTGCTTTTCTGTAGTCTTTAGGGCTGCAACCGTAGACTCTTCTGAAGAGACGATGGAAAAAGCTGGTGTTTTCATAACCCACAGATTCTGCTATGTCTGCGATTGGAACTGTCGATCTGGACAAAAGACTAACTGCCCGCTCCAGGCGCTTCTCCTGTAAGAGTTCTTTGAAGGAGTGACCGGTTTCTTTTTTGAGAATCCTGCTCATGGTGTAGATATCGATATTCTCTGCGGTAGAAAAGTCCTTTAAGGAAGCAGTCTTGTAGGAGGTGTCAATGTAGGTAAGGGCCTTCAGGGTCATTTCCTGATCGTAGGAATTTGAGGGAACATAAATAAGCTCCGAATGATTCGTGAGATTTAAGAATAGTAAACCAACAGTCGCCTGATTTATAGTGCGGCTGTTTTTTTCTGCATAGAGCATGTTCCAGATAAGGTTCTCCATAAGGTTCTGAATGGGAAGAACACAGGAAACATTAAAGTACAGGAAGTTACTTGGCATGTCCTTTTTGGTGAGACAGCTGATTATGAAGTCGCGAAGTGCGCTGGTCTGAGCCCCCATCATGGGAAGGACCAGATCAAAGAACTCCGGAAGAATCATGAAGTTTACAGCAATATCTTTTTCTCCGGCAGGATAGATTTCCTGAGTCGCATGCTGATTGAGAAAGAGAAGATCCCCCTGCTGCAGGGTGATTTCCTGACCATCCACGATATGTCTGGTACTTCCGCTGCACATGTAAATGAATTCAACATAGTTATGGGTGTGTCTTGGAAAATGGATGAACCTTACGTGGGGGCGCATATCAATAAGACGACCGTTCTTGAGGACTCTTGCAGAATCAATTTCATCTGCTTTTTTGGACCTTTCGGGGCTGTAGTAAAGAGCCCGGTCAATGGTCTTTTTTCCATCTAAAATAGAACGCTCTTCATCTGTTATTACGCTGAGTTTTTCAAGAAGTTCTTGGGTCATAAGCATTTATATCCTTTCAATGAAACTACAATAGCATCTATATTTCCAATTTGCAAGAAAGGACGTATTTTTGTTTTGATTACGACCTTAAAAACCAATCAGCTCTGACATATCATTAGATAAAAGAAGTGATAAAAAGAATCTTCGGTGCTATGAAGATTTATAAGTAAAGAGAAGGGAAGGTTACAAAAATGACAGTAAAAGAGAGATATGAAGCAGCAAAAGAGCGCTATGCAAAGCTCGGAGTTGATACAGACAAGGCTATAGAGGAGCTTTCTAAGATAAGCCTGTCCATGCACTGCTGGCAGGGAGACGATGTTATGGGCTTTGATCAGAAGGGACCTCTTTCAGGTGGAATCCAGACCACAGGAAATTACCCTTACAGAGCTACAACTCCCCAGCAGCTTATGCAGGATATAGCTGAGGTATTTAGTCTTGTGCCAGGTAGGCACAAATTAAACCTCCATGCCTGCTATGCAGTGTTTGAGGATGGTGAGTGGGTTGACAGAGATAAGCTTGAGCCTAAGCACTTCAAGGCATGGGTTGATTTTGCTAAAAAGCACAGCATCGGTCTTGATTTCAATCCTACTATGTTTTCACATCCAAAGGCTGACGGCCTTACACTTTCATCAGAGGATGAGAACATCAGAAAGTTCTGGATCGATCATTGCATCGCGTGCCTTAAGATTTCTGAATATTTTGCACAGGAGACAGGTGTTCCCTGTATGATGAACATCTGGATTCCTGATGGATTCAAGGATGTTATTCCTGATCGCATTTCACCAAGAAAGCGCCTTAAAGATTCACTGGATCAGATCCTTGCAACACCTTATGACAGGAGCAAGGTTTATGTGGCTGTTGAGTCCAAGGTTTTCGGAATCGGAATGGAGTCCATGACTGTTGGTTCACAGGAGTTCTATCTGAACTACGCTGCCAAGAACGACATAATGTGCCTCATCGATTCAGGTCATTTCCATCCTACAGAGAACGTGGCAGACAAGCTGTCATCAATGCTTCTTTTTTACGATAAGATGGCACTTCACGTTACAAGACCTGTACGCTGGGATTCCGATCACGTTGTTATCTACAATGATGATACAAAAGAGATTGCTCAGGAAATCGTAAAGAATGGACCCGAGAGATTCTTTATCGGAATGGACTACTTTGATGCCAGCATAAACAGAGTTTCAGCCTGGACCAACGGAATGAGAAACTTCCTTAAAGCTCTTTTAAATGCAGAGCTTCAGCCTAATGAGAAACTTTGTGAGCTTCAGGATGAGCGCAATTTTACAGAGCTCATGTCCCTCCAGGAGCGTATCAAGATGGAGCCTATCGGTGATGTATGGGATTACTACTGCGAGACAAAGGGTGTTCCGACTGAGGATGAGTGGTTCGAGGAATGCAGGAAATACGAGACAGAGGTTCTCAGCAAAAGAGCCTGATGGCGCAATATAGAGAATTTGTTATAGGAAAGGACAAAGAATAATGAGAGTTTTAGATTCTGAATTTGCTAGAGGCTTTTGCCGTATGTGCGTAGATGGTTTTTACCAGGGATGGCATGAAAGAAATGGTGGAAACTTAAGTTACAGGATTAAGGATGAAGAGATTGCTTCTGTAAAAGAGGAACTTAACGATGACGGCGAGTGGAAAGAGATTGGCACAAGCGTACCTGCGCTTGCAGGCGAATATTTTATGGTAACAGGCTCTGGCAAGTACTTTAGGAACGTTGAGATCGACCCGTCAGCAAACATCTGCATCATCAAGGTTGATGATAAGGGCGAGAATTATCAGATCCAATGGGGGCTAGTAAACGGCGGAAGACCAACATCAGAGCTTCCTTCACACCTTATGAATCTTGAAGTCTGCAAAAAGAGAAATGAAGAGATCAGGGTTGTTTACCATTGCCATCCGGCTAACACCATAGCTCTTACCTATGTACTTCCTCTCAACGGAGAAGTATTCACAAGAGAAATTTGGGAGATGGCAACAGAGTGCCCTGTTGTATTCCCCGATGGTATCGGAGTTGTGCCCTGGATGGTTCCGGGAGGCAGAGATATCGCCGTTGCTACCTCTGAGATTATGAAGAAGCAGGATGTTGCAATATGGGCTCATCACGGTATGTTTGCCTGCGGTACAGATTTTGATATCACCTTCGGACTTATGCATACAGTAGAAAAGGCAGCTGAGGTTCTGGTGAAGGTAAAATCAATGACAGACAGAAAGCGCCAGACAATCGAGCCGGACATGTTCAGAGCTCTGAACGGACCATTTGGTATCAAGGTCAACGAAGACTGTCTCTACGACAAGAAGAGTGACATTATAGGGGAAAGATAAAATGAAATACTACCTTGCAGTTGATATTGGGGCCTCTTCGGGGCGTCATATCCTTTCATGGTTTGAGGACGGAAGGATTCAGTACGAAGAGATCCATAGATTTTATAATGGTATGGATGATGAAGACGGTCATAAGGTCTGGGATACCAAGAGGCTCTTTAATGAGATCATCTCTGGGATGAAAAAGTGTGCTGACATGAACAGGATTCCTGTTTCCATGGGAATCGACACCTGGGGTGTTGATTATGTTCTTCTTAATGAGAATGACGAAGTGATCGGCAGAACCTACGCATATCGCGACAATCGTACCGAAGGAATGGTAGAGGAAGTCTACAACATTATTCCGGAAAAAGATCTATATAAAAGAACTGGAATACAGAAAGCTACCTTCAACACAATCTATCAGCTAATGGCAGCAAGGAAGCAGGAACCAGAAAACCTTGATGAGGCAAAAGCTCTTTTGATGATTCCTGATTACTTGCACTTTCTGCTGACAGGAGTAAAGAAGCAGGAGTATACAAACGCTACAACTACAGGGCTGGTAAAACCTGACACCAATCAGTGGGACTACGATCTTATAGAGAAACTTGGATTCCCAACACGCCTGTTTACTGAGCTCTCCATGCCGGGAACCGTTGTGGGAAATCTGTCAAAAGAGATACAGGACAAAGTCGGGTTTACCTGCAAGGTTGTACTTCCTGCAACCCATGATACGGGAGCTGCAGTTATGAGTGTTCCCAACACATCCGATGATGTTCTCTACATATCATCCGGAACCTGGTCACTGTTTGGCTGCGAGCTTGAAAAGGCCAACTGCTCCGAAAAGGCTGAAGAGGCCAACTTCACCAACGAAGGCGGCTATGACCACAGATACAGATTCCTTAAGAACATTATGGGGCTTTGGATGATACAGTCCGTGAAGAAAGAATTTGAAGCGGGATATGATTACCCCGGCAAGATGGCTGATGATGACTACTCCTTTGCAAACCTGTGCGCCAGGGCGGAAGAGGAAACGATCAGTTCAATCGTTGATGCAAACTCTGAAGTATTTCTTGCTCCATATTCAATGATAGAGGCGGTGAAAAAGTGCTGCGAGGAAAACGGAGAGCGGATACCGGTCACTCCCTGGGAAATTTCCAGAGTCATCTACAGATCCCTTGCAGTATGCTATGGGAGAGCAGCTGTTGAGATCGAGGACATCACAGGCAGGAAGTTCCCCTGTGTAAACATCGTAGGCGGAGGCTCCAATGCAGAGTACCTCAACAAGCTCACTGCCCAGGTGACAGGTAGAACCGTCTTGGCAGGTCCTTCTGAGGCAACAGCCATAGGAAACATTGGTGCCCAAATGATGGCAGGCGGCATATTTACCAGTCTGCAGGAGTTCAGAAAGTATGTCTTTACGTCTTTTGAAGTCAAAGAATATAATTCTGGAAACTATGACTAAACATTGTGGAAGATATAGAGGCGTAGCGGGGGCATCTCAGATGGTTATCGTCACACTGCTCAAGCAGTACAAAGAGAGTGAGGATATGGAGTTCATCAGAAAAACACCCGAATAGGAAAAGTTTTTAAAGAAATGGGATACAATCCCCTTCCCTACGGCCCAATAATATTTTTACAAATCAGCCCCAACTATGGTAAGATATAGTTTGCCTTGTTGGGGCTATTTTTTATGATAATGTTTTGATTTAAAGGAGATAGATTATTATGAAGCTGGGAATCGTCGGACTTCCGAACGTCGGAAAGAGTACACTTTTCAATTCACTTACAAATGCAGGAGCGCTTGCTGCGAATTATCCTTTCGCAACCATTGATCCCAACGTGGGTGTTGTTGCGGTTCCGGATATCAGACTTAAGCAGCTTGGGGAGTTATATCATTCCAAGAAGGTAACTCCCGCTACTATCGAGTTCGTTGATATCGCAGGCCTTGTTAAGGGCGCTTCAAAGGGTGAAGGACTAGGAAACCAGTTCCTTGCCAACATTCGTGAGACTGATGCTATCGTGCATGTTGTAAGATGTTTCGAGGATCCCAACGTTGTACACGTAGACGGAAGTGTAGATCCCGCTCGTGATATAGAGACAATTAACTTGGAGCTTATTTTTGCGGATCTTGAGGTTCTTGAGAGAAGAATCGCCAAGGTTTCCAAGACAGCCAGAATGGATAAGGCTGCAGCAAAAGAGCTTGAGACTTTAAATAAGATAAAAGCGGTTCTTGAAGCCGACAAGATGGCAAGTGCACTTGAGGTGGATGATGTAGAGGAGAAGGCGTTTATTAACACACTCGATCTTCTTACATGGAAGCCTGTTATCTACGCTGCCAACGTTAAGGATGAGGATCTTGCGGACGACGGAGCATCCAATCCTTATGTGAAGGCAGTTAGAGAGCTCGCTTCAAAATCAGGAAGTGAAGTATTTGTCATCAGCGCTCAGATCGAAGCTGAGATCTCTGAGCTTGATGAGGATGAGAAGGCGGAGTTCCTTGAGAGCATGGGACTTTCCGAATCAGGACTTGATAAGCTCATCGCTGCAAGCTACAAGACACTCGGACTTATGAGCTTCCTTACATCAGGTGAGGATGAGACAAGAGCTTGGACCATCAAGATCGGAACCAAGGCTCCTCAGGCTGCAGGTAAGATCCACACTGATTTTGAGAGAGGCTTTATCAAGGCTGAAGTTATCAACTATCAGGATCTTCTTCGCGAGGGTTCGATCGCAGCTGCCAAGGAAAAAGGTCTTGTTCGTATGGAAGGTAAGGAATACGTTGTTCAGGACGGCGACGTTATCCTCTTTAGATTTAACGTTTGATAAAGACTGATGTAAAAGGGAGAGACTGATATGCCGGACATAATGGAAAAAATGGACATTGCGTTTCCCAATCTCAATATTTATCTTCGCAATGTGCCTAAGAGTTTTACTGTTTTCGGATTTGAGATAGCTTTATACGGAGTTATAATCGGATGCGGCTTTTTATTTGCACTTCTTCTTATAGCAAAGCTTGCGAAAAAGACCGATCAGAATCCCGATGAATACTGGGATCTTGCGATCTATCTCATTGTCTTTTCGATAATAGGAGCAAGAATTTACTATGTTCTGTTTGCGTGGGATTCGTATAAGAGTGATCCGATAAGTGTTCTTTATATAAGAAACGGCGGACTTGCGATCTATGGCGGAGTAATAGCGGGATTCCTTACGGTATTTATTTATTCGAAGATTAAAAAGAAATCCTTCCTTCGCTATACGGATACGATCATGCCGGGACTTTTGCTTGGACAGGCTATCGGAAGATGGGGCAATTTCACCAACAGAGAGGTGTTCGGAGAATATACGAACGGCCCCTTTGCGATGAGACTTCCTCTTGAGATGGTAAGAGCAAGTGATGTTTCTGAGCTTATGAGAGAGCATATGAGCACTGCGACCAACTATGTTCAGGTCAGTCCCACATTCCTTTATGAATCACTTTGGAATGTAGCTCTTCTTATAATATTGCTTCTATATATTAAGCGTAAGAAGTTTGACGGCGAGATGACTCTTTTGTATCTTGGAGGCTATGGCCTCGGAAGAGCATGGATCGAGTTCGTGAGAACAGACCGCTTGTATATTGCGGGCACACATATTCCCGTATCCATGGCACTTGCTATTGTATGTGTTGTGTTTGCGGTTGTATGTGAGATCCTTGTGCGAGGAAAGTTCATTAATCCTAAAGCTTCAGCGGAAAATGATGATGAGATCGAAGCTTCGGCTGAAGATGATGTAGAAAAGAACGATTAACAGAATAGAGATAATCTAAAAAGAGTCGACCTCTTTAAGAGGCCGGCTCTTTTTTGTTTTCGGAAAGACCTACTTAAATTTACGAAATTTTTTCAAATTAAAGGTTGTTAAATAAAAATTTATAGTCTATAATGGGGTTAAGTGGTAAAAAGTGTTAAAAAGTGGTTGAAAGTGGTAGAAAATAATTGGGAACAGCATTCAGAGGCGAATACAGTCATTCCATTGACGCCAAGGGAAGACTCATAATTCCTGCTAAGTTCCGTGAACTCCTTGGTGAGCAATTTGTGGTTACCAAGGGATTTGACGGTTGTCTTTTTGTGTTCGCTCAGGAAGGTTGGGACAAGTTCGAAGAAAAGCTTCAATCACTGCCCATGGACAAGCCTGAGGCTCGTATGTTGGGACGTTTCTTTATCGCCGGAGCCATTGACGCTGAGACGGATAAACAGGGAAGAATACTTATTCCCGCCAATCTGTTACAGCACGCAGGTATCGAGAAAGAGGCTGTTATCGCCGGAGTCGGAAACAGAGCCGAGATCTGGAGTAAGGCTGAGTGGGAGAAAGCAAGCTCTTTTGAAGATATAAATGGAATAGCGGCTAAGATGAGTGAGTACGGCTTGAGCATCTAAGCTGTGTAAATGGCAGATCGTAAGGATATATAGATGGAATTCAAACACTATTCGGTGCTTCTTGAGGAATCGCTGGAAAATCTGAATATAAAGCCCGACGGGATATATCTCGACGGAACGCTTGGCGGTGGAGGACATTCCTACCACATAGCGAGCAGATTGTCTGACAAAGGACATCTGTACGGCACAGATCAGGACGCCGACGCGATAAAGGCAGCAAGCGAGAGATTATCCGAGTTTGGAGATAAAGTCACCATCATAAGAGATAATTACGAGAATGCCGTAAACAGACTTAAAGAGCTTGGAGTTACAGGCGTTGACGGCATAATACTTGACCTTGGAGTTTCATCTTATCAGCTTGATAACGCTGACAGAGGATTTACTTATAAAGAAGATGTTCCGCTCGATATGAGAATGGACAGGAGGCAGCCGCTTACTGCCGGTAATATAGTCAACGAGTATTCGGAGACTGAGATCTTTCATATTATAAGGGATTACGGCGAAGATAAATTCGCCAAGAATATAGCCAAGCATATATGCCTGGCAAGACAGAAGGCTCCCATAGAAACAACTTTTCAGCTTAACGATATCATCAAAGCGGCAATCCCCGCCAAGATGAGAGAAAAGGGAGGCCATCCTTCCAAGAGAACGTATCAGGCTCTCAGGATCGCACTTAACAGAGAACTTGATGTTCTCAGGGATTCGCTCGACGGATTCATAGATTTCCTTAATCCGGGCGGAAGGTTGTGTGTTATCACTTTCCATTCGTTGGAGGATCGCATAACCAAGACCAATTTTAAAAAGAACGAGAATCCATGCACGTGTCCGCCGGAATTTCCGGTCTGTGTATGCGGGAATGTTTCAAAAGGAAAAGTAATCACAAGAAAGCCCATTCTTCCGAGTGAAAAAGAGCTTTCGGAAAATAAAAGATCACAGAGTGCGAAGTTAAGAGTGTTTGAGAAAGCACAGTGATCACGGTAACTAAGATAAATACGTATTAAAAGGCATGACATCATATATGGAAAGGAGAGAGAACATGGCACAGTACGTACGCGGTAACGCAGCAAGACAATTTAATAACGCACCTGCATACGAGCGCAGAAGAGTTCATGTCCACGATCCTTTACATCAGCATAAGAGACGCCATCACATGAGCCTTGGATATCTTATATTCTTGTCACTTGCCATGGTTCTTATGGTCGGTACTCTTGCTTGGTATATTTCGCTTCAGTCTCATGTGACCAATAGCATCAAGAATATAGCAGCACTCGAGAGTCAATTAAATAATTTGAAACAGGACAACGATGAAGCGTATAATAGAGCTAATGGCAACGTGGACCTTGAGGAAGTTAAGCGTAAAGCCATACAGGAATATGGCATGACATATGCGACCGACGGTCAGATAGTCACATATTCCGACGGCGGCGGTAACGATTATGTAAGACAGATTGCACCGATACCGCAGGCCGATAGTAAGTAATAAGGAAACGCTTTTTAAAATGAAACAGAATTCCCGTGTTAATAAACAGAAATTTACTATAGGAATGAAGAAAAAGCTGGTAGTGCTATTTGTGATAGTGCTACTGGCTTTCGTTGGATTAGGAGTCAGACTCATCCTGATCACCAAGAATAACGGTGAGGAGTACGAGAAACAGGTGCTTTCACAGCAGCAATACGATTCGACGACCATTCCTTTCAGAAGAGGAGAGATCAAGGATGCTAACGGAACAATCCTTGCTTACAGCGAGAAGGTATATAACGTTATTCTTGATGCCAAGCTTCTTCTCAGAAACGATAAATACGTTGATCCGACCGTCAATGCTCTTGTTAAATACTTCAAGCTTGACGGAGGCGAGATCAGAAATTATTTGAGTGAGCATCCGACATCCCAGTACTATACTTTGACCAAGAAGATTGAGTATGATCAGGTTGCTCCGTTCCAGGATCTCATGACTCCTGGAACAGACACTTATGATGAAAATATCCAGGGCGTCTGGTTTGAGGATAATTATATAAGAAAGTATCCAAACGGAACGCTTGCTTGCGATGTCCTTGGATTTACGACCGGCGACAATATCGGAACTTACGGACTTGAGGAGTATTACAATGATACGCTCAGCGGAACTCTTGGAAGAGAGTTCGGATATCTTGATGAGGATTCAACTCTTGAAAGAACAACGATTCCCGCTACCGACGGTGACAGCATTGTAACTACGATCGACGGTAATCTTCAGACTATCGTTGAGAAATATATTAAGCAATATAATGATGAACATGTTGATAACGCACGTAAGGGAAACGGTGCCAATAATATCGGATGTATCATGATGGATGTACACACGGGCGAAATCCTTGCGATGGCAAGTTATCCCAACTTTGATCCCAATGATCCGAGAGATACATCCAAGCTGATCGGAATGCCGGCTGTAAATGATAAAGGAAAGCTCGTAGAGGGCGAATCGGATTTTGATTCCGGCGTTTATATGACAGAGGAGATGATCGCAGATTTTTCCGATGAGGAAACATACAGACAGCTTAATGCTCTTTGGAAAAATTATTGCATAAGTGACACATATGAGCCCGGATCTGTCTCAAAGCCTTTTACAACCGCTACAGGTCTCGAAATCGGAGCGCTTTCCGGTAATGAGCATTATAATTGTAACGGTTCGTTGGAAATCGGCGACTGGAAGATCCACTGCCATAATACATACGGTGACGGCGATGTTTCCGTTGAGCGTGCGATTGAGATTTCATGTAACGTAGCGCTTATGCATGAAGCGCAGGCTATAGGAAAAGAAAATTTCACCAAGTTCCAGAAACAGTTTGGTTTTGGACTTAAGACCAATATAGATCTTGCGGGAGAGGTTAAGACGGAGAACAGTACTATTAAGGCTTCTAATATGACATCTACCGACCTTGCGACCAATTCATTCGGACAGAACTTTGATTGTAGCATGATCGAGATGATCACTGCTTTTTCTTCACTTATTAATGGCGGTTATTATTATGAACCTCATGTAGTAAAAAAGATTGTTTCAAGCAGCGGATCTACTATTAAGAATATAGAGCCCAGAGTGCTTAGACAGACTGTTTCTCCGAGTACTTCGGAAAAGATCATTCAGTATTGCAACAAAGTTGTGGCGGGTGAAGAAGGTACAGGTAAGACTGCAAGACCCGCAGGTTATATGATAGGTGGTAAGACAGGTACAGCGCAGACGATTCCCCGTGGAAACAGACAGTACGTTGTATCGTTCATGGGCTATGCTCCTGCAGATCATCCGGAGATCGCTATCTATGTTGTTGTGGACAGACCAAATGTAGCTTTGCAGGATGATGCCAAGAATGCAACCTGGATCGTGAAAAGAGTGCTTACAGAGGCTCTTCCTTATCTGAATTATCCTATGACAGAGGAAATCAGTGATAAGGAGCAGGCTGAGCTTGATGAGATCCGTGCCAATATGGTAACTCCGACACAGCCCAATCAGGAAGACGGAGCTGCAGCCGAAGACGGAAATCCTGATGGTGAAAACTCTGAGGGTGAAAAGGCAGAAGAAACTTCTGAAGAAGGCAAAGCCGACGAAAAGAAAGAAGATGCCGAAAAGCAGAAGAAAGACAAGAAAGAAGAGGAAAAAGATGACACCAATATTTGGGAGTCATTTGACGTAGACGAGACAACAGGGTATTATATTGACCCGAACACAGGTAATCTTGTGAACCCCGAAAACGGAAATGAAATGGGTGGGGATGATTTGCCTGATTTCACGGGAGCGCCTACAGCGGAGGCTGCCGAAGGAAAGAGTAGTGAATGATTTAATCAGTTAGTGAGGTTTTATCGTGAGTAGTTATGTTTTGAGAACGTTTATTCCTGTGGTCGTGTCATTTATGATAGCTGTTATTACAGGACCTGCTATCATAAATGAACTTAGAAAGCTCAAGGCAGGACAGACTGAGAGAAAAGAGGGACTTGCATCCCATCAGAAAAAGACAGGAACACCTACAATGGGAGGAATAATCTTTCTCCTTCCGCTTTTGGTAGTAGGGCTTTTTTACGCACCCACTCATAAGGAAGTTATACCCGTTCTCATTCTTACATTCGGATTTGGATTCTTGGGATTTCTTGATGATTTCATCAAAGTAGTTAAAAAAGACAATTTGGGACTGCGAGCTTGGCAGAAGTTCCTCGGCCAGTTCGTTGTTTCTATGGCTTTTGCTTTTTATATTGAGAGTTGTACGGACCTTTCGCTTGCAATGAGAGTTCCTTTTACGGATATCATGCTTGATTTCGGATTCTGGAATATCCCTATCATGTTCTTTATCGCGATCGGAACAGCAAACGGAACCAACTTTACTGACGGTGTTGACGGCCTGTGTGCATCGGTTACGGCTGTAATAGCCGGATTTTTCGGAGTTGCGGCAATAGCATACGGAAGTGACGGAGCACAGGTGGTATCTTGTGTAATGCTGGGAGCTCTTTTGGGCTACCTTGTATATAACGTATATCCCGGAAAAGTTATGATGGGCGATACCGGCTCACTGGCTATCGGTGGCTTCGTTACGGGAATAGCATATGTTCTTCAGATGCCGATCTTCATAGCAATTGTTGGATTCATCTATATGTTTGAGGTTATTTCCGTAATGCTTCAGGTATCATACTTTAAGCTTACTAACGGAAAAAGAATATTCAGAATGGCACCCATTCATCACCATTTTGAAAAGGGCGGCTGGTCAGAGACTAAGGTCGTTAACGTGTTTACAACAGTCACAATTCTTTTGTGCCTGCTTGCATATATTGGACTGTAATTTGAGGTAAAAGAAATGAAAACAAGCGATATTATTGACAAGAAAGTATTGGTCATCGGCTCCGGATTATCAGGTGTCGGATCGGTAAATCTTTTAAACAAAGTGGGTTCTAAACCCGTTGTACTTGAAGAAAACAAGTCTTTATCAGAGGAAGACATCAGATTAAAGCTCCACGAAGAGGACAGAGATAAGACAGAAATAATCGTAGGCGAAATAAGCGATGCGGTTCTTGACGAGCTTGTTTTGGTTGTTCCAAGTCCTGCTGTTCCTCTTGATTCACCAACCGTACTTCGTATTAAAGAAAAGAATATTCCTATCTGGAGCGAGATAGAGCTTGCATATAATTTTGCAAAAGGCAAGGTTGTGGCTATTACCGGTACAAACGGAAAGACTACAACTACAACACTTGTCGGCGATATCATGAAGGCTCATTTCGGAAAGGTATACGTTGTCGGAAATATCGGCGTATCCTATGCGGAGAGCTCACTTCTTATGGATGATTCATCGGTTACGGTCGGAGAGATAAGCTCTTTCCAGCTTGAGGCGGTTGATAATTTCCATGCGAATGTATCTGCCATATTAAACGTTACACCGGATCATCTCAACAGGCATCATACAATGGAATGCTATGCTGCGATGAAGGAGAATATCACCAACAATCAGACTAAGGACGATACCTGCGTTCTTAATTATGACAATGAATATACAAGAGATTTCGGAAAAAGATGTCCCGCCAAGGTGGTTTTCTTTTCAACAAAAGAAAAGCTATCGGACGGTCTTTTCCTTGACGGAGACGAGATTTACATGAGCACAGCGGGCAATGCCGTAAGTGTCATGAATATCCACGATATGAATCTTGTCGGACTTTGCAACGTGGAAAATGTAATGGCCGCGATTGCAATGTCTCTTGCCATGGGCGTTCCGATGTCTACTGTTCTTGAAGTTATCAGAAATTTCAAGGCTGTTGAGCATAGAATTGAATTCGTTGCCACAAAGAGGGGCGTTGATTACTACAACGATTCCAAGGGAACCAATCCCGATGCCGCAATTCAGGGAATAAAGGCTATGAGTAAGCCTACAATCCTTATCGGCGGCGGATACGACAAGGGCAGTGAATACGATGAATGGATCGAGAATTTCGGAGATAAAGTTAAGCTCCTTGTACTTATCGGTCAGACCAAAGAGAAAATAGCAGAGTGCGCTAAAAAGCACGGCTTTAATGATTTTGTATTTAAGGATACCTTTGAAGAAGCACTTGAGTTCTGCACTCAGAGTGCAAATGAAGGCGATGCGGTTCTTCTTTCTCCCGCATGCGCAAGCTGGGATATGTTCCCGAATTATGAGACCAGGGGTAAAAAATTCAAAGAATACGTTTGCAAATTATAATATTTTTTGTAGCGAGGGGATGTTTTGAACAGGATCAGAGCACTTAGAAAACCAAGAGAAGAGTCTTATATCGATTACAGTTTGATATTTATCATACTGTTTCTTTTGGCGTTCGGACTTGTAATGGTTTATTCCACAAGTTCCTATGAGGCCAATCTTGATCTGGGTGACTCATCTTACTATTTCAGACACCAGATGGTTTCAACAATCATCGGACTTGCTGCAATGATGATCGTTTCATATATTCCATACAGATTTATAGCAAAATTTGCATTTCCGATTTATATTGCGGCGGCTGTGTTGCTTATTTTGGTTATTCCTTTCGGAAAAAGGATCAACGGTGCGAAGCGTTGGATCTACATCATGGGTATGTCGGTTCAGCCCGCAGAGGTCGCGAAGTTTGCGGTTATAGTCTTCTCCGCAGTTCTGATCATCAAGCTTAGAAAAAATCTTATGAGTCCCAAGGGATATATGACAGCGCTTGCATTTCCGGCACTTTATTCACTTATGGTGTACGGTATTACCAAGAACTTGAGCTCTGCCATTATCATTATGGGAATTACTGTTGTCATGCTCTTTATCTCAACTCCCGGATACAGAAGATATGTTATCGCAGCATTATCGGGATTTGCTCTTGTTGCGGTTGTTGTCATCATCATAGTCAATTCGGAACATTCTAGCGGAATGAACTACAGATTTGAAAGAGTGCTTGCTTGGCTTGATCCCAAAGCTCATTCAAGCGGAAAAGGATTCCAGACACTGCAGGCTCTTTATGCGATCGGTTCCGGAGGAATATTCGGAAAAGGCTTGGGCGAGAGTATGCAGAAGATGGGATTTATCCCCGAAGCTCAGAATGACATGATCTTCTCGGTTATCTGTGAGGAGCTTGGATTATTCGGAGCAATAGCCGTTATGCTTATGTTTCTCCTTCTTATCTGGAGACTTATGATCATTGCAAACAATGCACCTGATATGCTTGGAGCCCTTCTCGTTATCGGAGTTATGGGACATATTTCCATTCAGGTTATCCTTAATATAGCGGTTGTTACCAATACAATCCCCAACACCGGAATCACACTTCCGTTTATAAGTTACGGAGGATCGGCGGTTATTATTCAGTTGGCGGAAATTGGTCTGGCACTTAATGTTGCCAGGAATATAGGAAGATAAAAATGGCAAAGAGACGCAGGAGAAAATCGTCGATCAAACCGAGACGGTTCGAGTTTCATAACAGGTGGCATATTAAAGACTCCATCAGAAATAACAGGAGTCTTTATATTATTGCGCTCATTATTCTTGCGGTTCTTTTGATAATAGCCGGCGTTATTAAATATATCGCCGACAACTATACGATACAAAACGTTTATGTCAACGGTAACAAGCATTATACGGATGAAGAGATAATCGACATGGTAATGACTGACAGACTGTGTAAGAACTCGATGTTTCTTTCTTTGAAGTACCGAAATAAGAGCATAGGTGATATCCCGTTTATAGAAAAGATGGATGTAGACATAGTCTCCCCGGATACGGTTAAGATCAATGTCTATGAAAAGGCGATAGCGGGATATATTTCTTATCTCGGTCATTACATGTATTTTGACAGAGACGGAATTGTTGTTGAAAGTTCTTTTGAACCATCCGACGAAGTCCCTCAGGTTATGGGGCTATCGTTTAACAGTGTAATAATTCACGAGAAGCTCCCGGTGGAAAACGATGAGGTCTTTGATGAGATCCTTGATATCACACAGCTTCTTTCCAAATACGAACTTAACGCCGACAAAATATTTTTTGACAGCGAATACAACGTTTATCTGTATTTCGGTGGCATAGAGGTCAGCATAGGAACAAAGGATTTTATTGACGCCAAGATCATAGAACTTAAAAAAATTTTTCGTACCGATCAACTTGACGGAAAAACGGGACTTTTGGAGATGAAAGATTTTAATGAAGATACCAAAAACACCTCGTTTATCCCCAAAAAAGAATGATATTTCGTGTTTTTTGGATTAATTATCGAACAAAAAAACGGGTTGATAATTTGTTTTAAAAATCGTATCATTGATAACAGGAGTTTAAAGGTCGTGAAGGAGGAGTTGTTTTGCTCGAGATAAAGTCAAATGATGCGGAATCTGCCTGCAAGATCATCGTTGTCGGGGTCGGTGGCGCAGGTAATAACGCTGTTAATAGAATGGTAGATGAGAATATAAACGGTGTGGAATTCATCGGTATAAATACAGATAAGCAGGCTCTCCAGCTCTGTAAGGCACCCAAGCTTTTGCAGATCGGTGAGAAGCTGACCAAGGGACTTGGCGCAGGTGCTAAGCCTGAGATCGGTCAGAAGGCTGCCGAGGAGAGTTCCGAGGAGATTTCGGCTGCTCTTAAGGGCGCGGACATGGTGTTCGTTACCTGTGGTATGGGTGGCGGAACCGGTACAGGAGCTGCTCCCGTTGTAGCTAAGCTTGCGAAGGATATGGGTATCCTGACTGTAGGTGTTGTAACCAAGCCTTTCAGTTTCGAAGCTCGTGTTCGTATGCAGAATGCTATGCTCGGCATACAGAACATCAAGTCCAACGTAGATACGCTTATTGTTATCCCTAATGATAAGCTTCTTCAGATAGTCGACAGACGAACAACGATGCCCGATGCGCTTAAGAAGGCCGATGAGGTTCTTCAGCAGGCAGTTCAGGGAATCACAGACCTTATCAATGTACCCGCAGTTATCAATCTTGACTTTGCCGATGTTCAGACGGTTATGAAGGACAAAGGAATTGCTCATATCGGTATCGGTACAGGTAAGGGCGATGAGAAGGCATCAGAGGCTGTTAAGATGGCCGTTGAGTCTCCTCTCCTTGAGACTAAGATCAATGGCGCTTCAAGCGTTATTATCAATATTTCCGGTGACATCACTCTTCAGGATGCTTCAGATGCTTCCGAGTATGTTCGCCAGCTTGCGGGAAATGATGTTAACATCATCTTCGGTGCAATGTATGATGAGAATCAGCAGGAATCATGCACGATTACTGTTATTGCTACAGGTATTGACGACAAGCAGATCAACACACCTGTGAAGCCCGTTGCGGCAGCTACAGCTTCACCTGTTTCAGCTACGATAGCTCCTCAGCCTCAGGCCGTTGCAGCACATACACCCGTGGCTCCCGTTACACCTGTAACACCTATTCAGCCTACGATCACACCTATCGGTGTTTCATCAGCTGATGCTTCCGCAGCAGCTGCGGCAGGTCCCAGACCTACACTTGGAATCAGCCGTCCCAGTGAGATCAAGAGCACAGTAGAGCCCAAGTCTCTCAAGATTCCTGATTTCTTACAAAGAAAATGATCAAACAATACGCCCTCCGCATTTGCGGAGGGTTTTTTAGTAATCACCGGACTCGGTTTTATCGAGTCGTGGTGTACTACTTAGTTCCGGCGAGCGAATGCGAGAGCAGAACCTCTTTTTTTTTATGCAAAATAATGATACAATAACTGGTAGAAATGCGTGTATTTTCGGCAAGATGTTGTGGATGAAATCTGCCGATAATAAATACTTATCAAATGTCATTTTGTTGAGATGGAGGATTTGGTATGAAATGCCCATTCTGCGGAAAAGATGATACAAGAGTAATCGATTCAAGACCTGCGGATGAGAATACGTCCATTAGAAGAAGACGTGTATGCGATTCCTGCGGCAAGAGATTTACCACTTATGAGAAGGTTGAGACGATTCCGCTCATAGTTATAAAAAAAGGCGATGTGCGTGAGCCGTACGACAGAGCCAAGATTGAAGCCGGCGTTTTCAGAGCTTGCCACAAGAGACCTGTTAGTGCCGAGCAGATCACTAAGCTTGTTGATTCGGTTGAGACCGAAGTTTTCAATATGGAGCAGAAGGAAATTCCCAGCCGTGCTATCGGTGAGATAGTAATGGACAAGATGAAGAACTTAGATCCGGTCGCATATGTAAGATTTGCTTCCGTATACAGAGAATTTAAGGATGTTAATACCTTTATGGACGAACTTAAATCTGTTCTTCGAAAAGAGGCTGACGGAACTATCACAGATACAACAGATAAGAACACTCCGCTACTTAAGAAAGAATGACTTGGAAGCCTTGACAGAGACTTGTCAAGGCTTTATATTTTATCAGTAATGGCATTGCCAATGCCTATAATTCAATAAGGAGGAAGATTTTTAACATGATTAAAAGAAGTATTGGCAGAAAGGTAGGCTGCCGTCTTCTGATGGTTGTGTTGACAACACTGACTGTTGCATTGAGCGGCTGCTCAAGTGACAAGACAGGAGATTCCAAGAAACCGGAAAGTGAAGCTGCGCAGGCAGATAATCAGGCCGGAAATGCGGATGATCTTTCTAAGCTTATCGTTGGTATACCTCAGGATTTGGATAGTTTTGACCCTCATTATGCGACGGGGGCAGGAACCAAAGAGGTTTTGTTTAACATATTCGAGGGACTTGTTAAACCCGATGAGAACGGTAATCTTAACCCTGCTGTAGCCAGTGAGTACACAATATCGGAAGATAATAAGGTATATACTTTCACACTCAGAGACGGAATCAAGTTCCACGACGGCTCCGCTGTTACAGTAGAGGATATTAAATATTCTATCGACCGTAACGCAGGCGCTGACGGAAGTGAGCCGCTTGTTTCTTCTTTTTCCAATATAGACAGTGTGAATATACTTGATGACAGTCACGTAGAGATAGTACTTAAGGAAGCTAATTCCGAGTTCCTTACTCAGCTCACGGTTGCTATTATTCCGGCATCCAACGAACATCCCGAGAACAAGATCATCGGAACAGGCCCATACAAGTACGTATCAAGCGCACCACAGGAGAACTTTACAGTAACAGCATTTGATGATTACTGGGGAGACAAGGCATATATCAAGGACGTAGTTTTCAAGATCGAATCCAACGCAGATGCTGTTGTTATGGATCTTGAGGGCGGATCTATCGATATGTTCGCGAGAATTCCCAGCTCACAGGTAGCTCAGCTCTCCGATAAATTCGAGATCTATGAGGGAACAATGAACCTTGTACAGGCTCTTTACCTCAACAATAAGGTTAAGCCTTTTGATGATGTGAGAGTTCGTCAGGCTCTTTGCTATGCTATCGATCCCAAGGAGATAATGGACTTTGTTTCCGACGGAGCGGGCGTTGAGATCGGAAGTGCTATGTATCCTTCATTTGGTAAGTACTTCATGCCTGAGCTTAACGATGTTTATAATCAGGATGTGGAGAAGGCGAAAGCTCTTTTGACAGAGGCAGGATATCCTAACGGATTTGAGTTTACGATAACTGTTCCTTCCAACTACAAGCAGCACGTTGACACTGCTCAGGTTATCTCCGAGGAGCTCAAGGCTATCGGCGTAACAGCCAATATCCAGGAGATTGAGTGGAACTCATGGCTCTCTGATGTTTACAATGACAGAAAGTACGAGTCAACGGTTGTAGGTTTTGACGCATCAACACTTTCCGCTGCGGCTCTTCTTGCTAGATATGAGACAGATGCAAGTAAGAACATGTTTAACTTCAGCAGCGAAGCGTTTGATAAGGCTTATGCGAACGCACAGGCTACATCGGATGATGCCGAGAAGACCAAGTACTACAAGGAATGCGAGGAAATCCTTGCAAAAGAAGCTGCAAACGTTTATATTCAGGACCTTCCTGAGTTTGTGGCACTCAACAAGAAGTTTACGGGATATGTTTTCTATCCCCTTTATGTACAGGATATAGCTAAGATCAGACCTGCACAGTAAATACGACATACAACGGATCCGGACAAACGTCCGATCCGTAAGAAGACAAAAGAATGCGGGGAATACGCGTATGAAATATATCATTAAAAAAATTATTTCCATGATAATTACTTTAGTGGTGGTTTCTCTATGCGTATTCCTCGCTTTTAGTATTATTCCGGGAGATCCCGCACTTAGGATGCTCGGAACGGAGGCTTCTCCCGAGCTTATCGCTCAGACAAGGGAGAGAATGGGACTTAACGATCCCTTTTTTATCAGATATTTCAGATGGTTTACGGCTTTTCTTCACGGTGATATGGGCACGAGCTACAACTACAGTGTTCCCGTATCCGGCATGATCCTTGGCAAGATCCCGATCACGCTCACGATGGCCGTAATGTCTTTTTTACTTACAATCTTGATCTCAATTCCCTTCGGTATTATCACCGCCAAGCACGAGGGTGGTATTCTTGACAGAGTTATCACGGTGTTCAACCAGATAGTTATGGCAATTCCGCCTTTCTTTTCGGGAATCCTTATAAGCTTTGTGTTTGGAATGGTGCTCAGATTCTTTACTCCCGGGGGATTTATCTCATATAAAGACGATTTCGGCGGATTTATCAGGTATCTGATCTTTCCGGCCGTTGCGGTTGCGCTTCCCAAGATAGCAATGACGGTTAAGATGCTAAGGGGCAGCGTTATAGATGAGGCGGCAAAAGATTATACGAGAACCGCCTACAGTAGAGGCAACAATACTAACGGAGTGCTGTACAGGCACGTTTTAAAGAATGCGCTTATTCCTGTCATCACCTTCCTTGGAATGGTGCTTGCGGACATGATTGCGGGAAGTATCGTAATTGAGCAGGTTTTCAGCATACCCGGTATAAGCAGGATACTTCTAACAAGTATCAGCAACAGAGACTACCCGGTTGTGGAAGCGATAATCATGGGCATTGCGATCGTGGTTATCGTGACCAATCTTTTGGTTGATATAATTTACAGAATAATCGATCCGAGAATAGGCATTGAAGAATGAAGAACTTAAACAGGACTTTTAAAAAGATACGGAAAGACCCATATATGTTGTTTGGGCTTATAATAACCGGAATTATCCTTTTGATGATAATTGTCGGTCTGTTTTGGATGCCTTATGAACCGACCAAGATGAGTGCGTCCGAAAAGCTTCAGGGAATTTCTTTTAAGCACATCATGGGTACCGACAATATGGGACGTGACGTGTTTTCCAGAGTTATGTACGGAAGCAGGGTAACGCTCCTTATAGCAATCGGAACCGTTACGATCGGTGCGGTGCTCGGTACTGCGATCGGTGCGCTTACAGGGTATTTCGGCGGCGTGTTTGACGAAGTTATCATGAGAGTTATCGATGCTCTTTTTGCATTCCCCAGCATCCTTCTTGCACTTGTAATTGTCAGTGTTTTCGGAACGGGATGGGTTCAGCTTCTTATGTCACTTGGAATAGCGTTTATTCCAAGCTTTGCCAGGATCGTAAGGGGCGAAGTGCTTAGGTGCAGGAACATGGATTATGTTGCGAGCGCCAAGCTTCAGGGTGTATCCGATGTCAGAATGATATTTGTGCACATACTTCCCAATATCAAGGGAGTTATGGCTTCTTCGATACTTATTGGATTTAATAATGCGGTACTTGCTGAAGCGGGACTTAGCTACTTAGGTGTAGGTTCGCAGCCTCCTTACGCAAGCCTTGGAAAGATGCTGTCGGATGCGCAGCAGTACATGTTTACAACGCCGAGCTATTGTCTGTGTCCCGGTGTTGTTATTGTGCTTATGGTGCTTGGTTTTTCATTCTTGGGAGAGGGGATCAGAAGATGGGAATAATACTTGATGTAACTGATCTTCATATAGAATTCCACGATCACGACGTGCCGGAGACGGTCGTTGAGGATTTTGACCTTATGCTTGAAGAGGGCGAGATCGTAGGGATCGTCGGTGAGTCCGGATCGGGAAAGAGTATGAGTGCTCTTGCGATAGCGGGACTCCTTAACAGGCATGCCCTCAAAAAGACAGGTAGGATCATGTTTAACGGCGATGATCTTCTTACCTGCGACAGAGCGACGCTTCGTTCTTATCAGGGCGATGAGATCTCTATGATCTTCCAGGAGCCCATGACGAGCCTTAATCCGGTTAAAAGAATCGGCTGGCAGGTTGAGGAATCTCTTTTTATCCATCATCCCGATATCGATAAAAAAGAGCGTAAGAAAAGAGCGATAGAGATGCTTAAGGCGGTTGGACTTAATGACGCCGAGAACATCTACTACATGCATCCGCATGAGCTTTCGGGCGGTATGAGACAGAGAGTCATGATCGCGGCGGCCATGATCGGTAATCCCAAGATCCTTATTGCCGATGAGCCTACAACGGCACTTGATGTAACGGTTCAGGCGCAGATCGTCGAGCTTCTTAAAAAGATCAACAAAGAGAGGGGAACCTCGATCATATTCATATCACACGATCTTAGCCTTGTAAGCCAGCTGTGCGAGAGGGTTATAGTCATGCAGAAGGGCAATATCGTAGAGAGCGGCAAGACTTCAAGAGTTTTTTCAAATCCGACGGATATCTATACAAAGAAGCTTATTGCGGCGATCCCCAAGATCGATATCGGGGAGTGAGACCGTTTTCAGAGTATTATTTTAGGCAAAAACGCAGGGAAAGTATATGAGTGAAGCAGTACTGAGAGCAAAAGACCTATGCGTCTTTTATAAAAACAGAAAAAGAAAGCTCTTTTCCGGGAATAGAAAGGTGCAGATCCTTCACGATGTCTCTTTTGAGATGGGAGAAGGTGAAGTTCTGGCTATCGCCGGTGAGTCGGGCTGCGGTAAATCGACGCTTGCTCGCGCCATAGTCGGCATCAACAAGGACTATACGGGCGAGCTGTGGCAGAAGTACAGCGGACCGCAGATGGTCTTCCAGGATCCCTACAATTCTCTTAATCCTGCGAAGAAGGTGGGCTGGCTCTTGGAGGAGCCTCTCAAAGTCGACAAGACGAGGAAGTGGACCAAGGAAGAGCGCCTTGCCAAGGTAAAAGAGATCATGAAGGAGATCGAGCTTCCGCTTGAGATGCTGGAAAGATATCCTTCGCAGCTTTCCGGAGGACAGAGGCAGAGAGTGTGCATAGGTATCGCTCTTATGCGAGAGCCCAAGCTTCTTATTGCTGATGAGCCGGTTTCAGCGCTTGATGTTACGATACAGGCGCAGATCATGGAGCTTTTGAGATCGCTCCATAAGAGACTCGGCATTTCCATCATATTTATCTCACATGACCTCCGCGTAGTGTACCAGATAAGCGATCATGTGATGATCATGAGGAACGGAAAGGTCGTGGAATACGGCGAAACGAAGGATGTATACCGAAATCCTCAGGCAGATTATACAAAAGAGCTTTTGACGGCCGCGGGAATCAGGAAGTGAGCAACAGGCTTTCCCCGGATTCACGGTATTTTTGCTGAAATGCTTGTTTTCGTCGCATAGCGATTTGCTTAAAATTCAAAAACAGGAAAATGTCTCATTTCGTGTTACTCATAGAAATCGACATTTTCCTGTTTTTTTATTTAGCAAATCAGCCATGCGTACAAGAACAGCGCATCTCAGAAAATAATACTGTGAATCCCGGGGGAAAATTCCTGCACTATGCAAAAAAAGAAGTATGTGCTATTATGTTAATTAGTTATTTACAAATGCGCTTATAAGAAAAAGGAAGGATAGGGGAAATGTCTGAAAACAAAGTCTTTATGGACACTAATATCTTTACGGAAATAGTCGATTCTATCGGCACCTCCGCGTCTACCTGTGTCCTTTCCGATGCTGTACTTAATAACGTAAAAACTTGGAATAATACCGCTGTTGGCAAGAAGATGACTAAACTCTTAAAGGATGTCCTTAAGTCATCAAAGGCTTATAATGCGGAGTCAGCAGCAACTTTGCCACCTGCTTATATCAAGATGCGAGACAGCATGATAAATGTAGATAAAGAAGCTGCTTCAAGTATAAAAGTCGAGACAAGTAAAAGATGATGGGGAATAAATATGAGATCTATAGAAGATATACAAGCAGAGATAGATGCGCTTTGGGAAAAGATAGGAAGAGCGAAGGATCTGAAAGCAATCTTCATTGATTCACGCGGGCGCATAGTAAAGAAAAGAGATATGGTCAAGACCGATGCTTATGATCCTTTTAATGCATATGATATAACAAGAGCATCCAAGTGGAGAGGGGACAGAGAAAACAAAGCTGCCGACATGAAGAGGACGATAAGTGAGCATACAAAGAATGCACAGAAACAGGCAGCTTCGACAATTTCGGAACTTGATGCCGCAATAGAGAAACTAGATGAACTCATTGAAGAATGGAAAGAGAGAATAGAGCATCTTGAGGCGGAAAAAGATGAGATAGAAAGTATGCAGGAGTCCGGAAATCAGGAAGCAGGATAAATGGGGAAAACATAATGGGAAAGAGCTACGATTCGGAAGAATCAATCAGATTCATAGAAAATCTTTATGATCAGATAGAAAGCTATCTGACAAAAGCAGCTCCGCTTGAATCGGATTATCATAGATATGTCAATAATGAGACATTTGTAGGTAAGGCAGCGGAAGCATCTAAGAGATTCATCAGAGATAAACAATTACAATTTCACTATGAACAACAGAATATCCAGAACAAGCTTTACAATATGTATGGCGCGATACAAGGCGAGTTTGAGGATGCTGTTGACGCTTCTCCAAAGGCACGCATAGATACAGATGTCCTTAAAGGTATAAAAAGAGATGTCGAGAACTTCTATGATGCCCTGAACTATGGAGGAAGCTGCATAGAAGATGAGGCGGCATATGTGCAGGAGAAGGCGGATGAGTTCAGTGATATCTATCAGTTCACATTCACACAGCCTGATTATGACCCTGCAAGACGCTCATATGAAGAACTGTGCGGTGACGGAGAATATATAGATACATGTATAAAGGATTTTGAAAGATTCGATGAAAATGCATGGAATTATGTAAATAGGTCAGGTCTTGAAGAGTACGTCAATGAGCTTACGGCTGATATAAACGCCAAAGCTGCGGGCCTTGATCAGATGGAAGTATACAAGCCGGAGATGGAAGATACCCTGGTCAAAGTGATCGGTATGGGTGGTCCAAAGGCTATAAAAGAAACAAATATTCATGATGTATTTAGATCATATGATGGGAAAGAAAAGCTTCAACGGATGGAGCAGGGAGCCAAGATACTTTCTGCGCTTGGTGATTATATTGAGCCTAAGCTGAAAGAACTTGGACATAAAGCTATAAAATTAGAGCCGAATAATGCTATTTTTTTACGAGCAACATCCATGGGAATGTATACTTTCTTTGAATTGGCAGGAGGTGTGCAGAGTTATCTTGAGACCGGAAGCTTTACTGATGCTGAAAAGAATGCAAAGATTAATTATAAGGCTTTTCAGAGAGGAGGACTTAACTGCGCTGTCGAAACAGTAACAGGTTTTTTAAAACTTCCTGAACTGGGAATAAAGATAGGAAAAGGAATAGGTGGTACAATAGAGCAAGGGGCCAATTATATAAAGGACAACGGTACATCAAACCTTCCGGACGACCTTGCCGCATGGGCAGGCGATAAAGGAAAACAGGTAGTAACCCTCTATAATATACTAAAAGATGAAGTCACAAATAAAGTAAACACCATGTCGGTGGAAGAGGGCTATGAATCAGCAGGCTACCTTCTGACAACGATAGGAACAATGGTTATCGGAGGCGAATTCGGAGAAGCTTCAAAGGGCGGAGAAGTCGCCAAAGGAGCAGAAGTCGCAGGCGAAGCTACTGAGACTGTAGTTAATTCATTAGACGATATCGAGAGAGTAGCCGATAAGATCGATGATGTAGAAAGAGTTGTCGATAAGCTTGACGATGTAGAGAAAGTAGTAGATAAAGCAGGCGATGCAGCAGAGGTCACCTTAAAGAAGATAGATGACGCTGCAGAAGTTGCAGCAGGTGCTTCGGATGATGTGGCAAAAGCAGCATCAGGAGCGAGAAATGGATTGGAATCAGCCAATACATTAACTGATGCACAAAAGAGCCGGTTAAATTCAGTGGAAAATACAATAAATGATCATCTTACAGAACATGATTTTAGCGGTACATTAAGAGACTTAACTGGAGATCCAGTTCCAAATGGCAATGGTGGATTTTTTGATCACATTGGTGAAATGAAGGATTCGTATAAAGCTTTGCAGAAAGCAAAAAAAGGCTTAGAAGGATCATTAAAAAATCCAAATTTATCAAATGTAGATAGAGAAATACTACAAAACGGATTGGATAAGGCAAATTCATATATAGAAAGAATTGAAAACTTATTTGATCCTTATGGAGGAATATAATAAATAGTATGAAGATAAAAGACATATATAATCGTGATTATATTATAAGTGATGGAGAATTGTATCCTTTACAAAAATGGTACAATTCTCTGCTCGATAAAACTATAGAGGAAATAAACATAGCTGATGTTCTAAGAATGATTAGACAGAAGGAATTCATGGATATTGCGGTTCGAAAGGCAATAGCTTTTTTGAAAGATAATCCTTTTTCAGGAGAGCTTTATGAGGGGGAATTGTTGGAAAAAGTATCAGGTTTAAGTGATGAGATACTATGTGAAAATATCAGTCCATTTATGTCTATCGTAGCTGAAGCGTTAATTCAAAACGATAATTATGAATGGATTACGGAGGAAGAGAAAAAAGAATTTGAGGATCTTATCATTGCTTTTAAACAAAGGTTATCAAAACTAATGGGTAACGCCTAATGAATCTTACTAACATTATGCATGATGACATGACAATTCATAATTATTTAGTAGATTTTTAATAGGTTTATCTTTATTTTTTGTTTATTTTCGCCGATATATATTATGTAATACCAAAATCTCGGAAAGGAGGATGTATTTATGGCATACAATACAATAAATGGCTTTGCACCTAAGTACAATGCATATAATATCCCCTCCGCGATAGACGGTGATATCGGTGTAAGGCCTGAAGCAGCTAATCCCGGCGCGATAAGCCCGGATACCAAGGGTGCAGATAGTAGGCCCAATGAAGCACAGCAGGGACCGTTTGAAGGCCCCAAGCCTTTGCGTGAAGATATATTCGGAGAAGGCGTTTCGTTATCGATAGGTGAAGGAACCGCAGATTCTTCCTACATGGCGTACGGCGGACTTGCATCCGAAGACATGAAGCGCGCCATTTCCGGAATGCAGAAGGATTCTATCCTCCAAGAGTATCAGTACTTTGTAGGAAAAGATCTCTCCGGAAAGACCGGCAACATCATCACCAGCTCGGACGACGGTGTCGTTCTAAAGCTTGGATAATACGAATTCAAAGAGGCCCTATTGTAGGGCCTCTTTTTTGCGCCCGCTTGATTGTGCGTGGATTTAAATGTACAATTTATCAAGGACTAAAGAGATTTACTTCGGAGGAAGTTTATGAATTATACAGACGGAAATACGCTGACATGTGGGCTTATCGGAAATCCGGTACATCACACAATGTCACCGCTTATACACAATTCAATAGCGCAGATGAAGGGCATTAACCTTGTTTATGTTCCCTTTGAAGTTCCGAAGGGCGGCGTGAAAAATGCCGTAAGAGGCGCAAATGCGCTCGGTATAAAAGGCCTTAACGTGACGGTTCCGTACAAGAGCGATGTTATCGACCATCTTGTGGAGATAGATCCTCTTGCGGAGGGTATCGGCGCGGTCAATACTCTTGTTAGATGCGAGGGTGGTTTTAAGGGCTACAACACAGATATGACGGGACTTTATCATGCAATGCAGGACGAGGGTATAGTTCTTGACGGACAGACTGTCGTAATTCTCGGAGCCGGCGGCGTTGCAAGACCTGTAGCGTATCTGTGCGCAACAAAGGGCGCAAAGAAAGTCTACGTTCTTAACAGAACTTACGAGAAAGCTGAGAATGTGGCAAAAGAGGTAAATGAAGCTCTCGACGAAGACCTTGGAGATAAGGTTATTCCTATGCCGCTTGATTCTTATAAAGAACTCCTTTCAAAAGAAGACAGCTTTTTTGCCATCCAGTGCACGTCGGTAGGTCTTTTCCCCGATATAAACAGTGCTGTTATCGAGGACGAGGAGTTCTACAAGCATGTTCATGCGGCGCTTGATGTTGTTTATAAGCCGCTTGAGACTAAGTTTATGAAGCTGGCAAAAGCAGCGGGAGCAAAGACATTTTCAGGACTAAAGATGCTTCTTTACCAAGGAATAGATGCTTTTGAACTTTGGTTTGAGGAGGATAATATCAAGATCAGCAAGGAAGAGGCTGATGTAATCTATAAGTCGCTTGTCATGGATGTTATGGGAGCTACCAATATCATTCTTGAAGGCTTTATGGGAAGCGGCAAGACTACCGTGTCCGAGCTTCTTTCAGAGGAGCTTGACCTCGAGCTTATCGATACCGACGAAGCAATTTCGGAGGCTGAGGGCTGTTCAATTTCCGAGATCTTTGACGTTCAAGGTGAGCAGGCTTTCAGAGATATGGAGACCGATCTGATCAAGATGCTTGTAGATGAGCATGTAAGAGAGACGGTTATTTCCTTGGGCGGCGGCTTACCCGTAAGAGCAGAAAATCGTGAGCTTCTTAAGAAATGCGGTAAAGTCATTTACCTTAAGACAAGTCCCGAGGAAGTATATAACAGGATAAAAGATGATACTTCACGCCCGCTTCTTCGCGGCGACGATCCGCTTTCCAAGATAAAGAAGATGCAGGAAGATCGCGGCGGTTTCTATGAGGAAGCAGCTGATATCATTATCGACACCGATGGAAAGACTCCAAAAGAGATTGTTAGTGAGATTATAGGAAGTCTTGGCATTGAATAAAAGAAATTATTACAAAGAACTGGAAAATAAAATAGATGAGTTTCAAAAAAACGGCGTGGTGCCAAAGCTTCTTTTGCATGTGTGCTGTGCGCCCTGCTCTTCTCATTGTCTTGAGTTTTTGAGGCAGTATTTTGACGTGACGGTTTTCTTTTACAACCCGAATATCACTGAGGATAAGGAATATCACAAGAGAGTCGCTGAGGAAAAGAGACTGATAGAGGAGTACAATCGCCAGGTTGAGGAAAAGAACTTTGAAGGAATGCACTCCGATGAGCATGCCAGAAAGATCGACATCATCGAGGGTGAGTACGATCCCAAGGAGTACTTTGAAGCAGTGAAGGGATACGAGGATATCCCCGAGGGAGGCGCTAGGTGCAGGAAGTGCTTTGAACTTCGACTTCGAAAGACTGCGGAAACCGCGGCTTTGAATGACTTTGAGTATTTCACGACTTCGCTGACTATAAGCCCTCTTAAGAACGCCGATGTTTTGAATGAAGTCGGTGAAGAGGCGGCAAAGTACATAAATGAACAGGTTGTGGCAGACAGAGCAGTGTCTTTTTTACCATCTGATTTCAAGAAAAAAGAAGGCTATAAGCGGTCGATAGAGCTTTCATGCAGGTTCGGCTTATACAGACAGGACTACTGTGGCTGCGGCTTTTCCAAGGTCGAACGAGAAAGGGCGAAAGCAGAGAATAAAGGGGAGTAACAATGGAGAGCGTTAGAGATAAGAAAAACACCGAAGGATTCTGGTTTTGTATTTTTTCTTTGGGATGCTGGATATTATCTAAAGTTACAATATATTATTGGCTGAAAGCGCCTATTGTTCTCAATCCGTTTGATGATGGATTTTATCATGATGACAGCGGGATTATTTTTTCAATTTTGTTATTTATGATAGTGGCATATATATTGGTCATTGTGGTACGCAAGGTACATCCGGACAATAAATTTGGGAAGGTGCTTGCGTGTATATATATGATTGAGGTCACGGCGATAGTTGTGATCATAATCGGTCTTTTTACATGGTGGAGCTGATAAAGTGCCGTCAGGTAGTTAATTATATTGGTTTTAGGAGTTTAAAATGGGGAAAGAAATAAAACACGATCCGATAACGGGCGAGCCGATGCTTGCGACTGAGGATCTAAGCCAGGCGCAGCTTGATCCGGTGCTTGAGCTTAAGCTTACACAGGAAGAATATGCGAAAAGACAACAGAATATGATACCGCAGGCGGGATACGGAGGACAGATGGGACCGATGCCGCAGGCAGGACAGGCGATTCGCCCCGGCATGGTACCGCCTATGGTGCCTAAGGCAATGCGGGCAAACGGCATATGGACACCCGAAAAAGCACAGTATGTGGCGCAGAAAAAGATCAAAGATAATATGAGTAAGGGTGCACTTTGGTTATGCATCATTTCTTTGGGCCTTTGGTTGACCTTTAGAGTGATTTTTGCTGCACTTCTTGCTGATGATAGCATACTGGATTCGTTTTTATATTTTTTATCTGACAACCTTAATCCACTCCAATCTGCTGTGGTAATTTTGCTAATGATTTTCGCTCTTGTTTTTGTACCGTATATCCTACTGATAATTACGAGGGTTAAGTACAAATACAATAAATTTGGGAAAGTTTTGCAATGGGTTTACATCGGTGAGATTGCAATATTTGTCGTGCTGGTCAGATTTGTTGCTCTGTTATTGTAACAGCAATGTTTTGACGTTGCAGGAGATAAAAGATTTTGATAAAATCGTGTAGTCTGTTTATGAAAAGAAAAAGCTTTTAGAAAGAAGGTTTTGATTTGGATAAAGTATTAGAGATTATCTCAAAGGAAGTAGGAGACGCATTTGAAAAGGCAGGATA
>JAEEGK010005163.1_pt1 | contig 31625 bp, 22 predicted proteins | sample 8958771 | NCBI WGS metagenome assembly JAEEGK01 (sample SAMN16246547, study PRJNA631951) | gut metagenome | biome: gut microbiome; feature: rumen; material: SC-attached | host: Bos | place: Iran: Karaj | collected 2018-10
ATAATCGGATGGAAAGAAGATTTTAACCTTGCATTTATGGAAAAGGTTCCGGCACAAATTGATTCCTGCAAGTATTTAAGAGCTGTGCTTGAAAAACCAGATTTTGAAGACTATAAAGTTTTTGTCGGCGGACATTCCAAAGGCGGAAATCTTGCAATATATTCAGCAGCAAAAATTGATTCAGGTATTTTTTCGCAAGATGCCAATTTGCACGTTGATGCAGCAGGTGCTGGCGGCGCTACCGGCGTAAAACGATTACAACCCCGATTAACAAAGATATACAATTTTGACGGTCCGGGTTTTTCAAAAAAAGATTTAGAATCAGATGAATTTTTGCAAATAAAAGATAGAGTTGTTTCTGTCTTTCCTCAAACTTCCATGATAGGAATGCTTTTTAATCATTTTGAAGACTATAAGGTTGTGCGCAGCACAGAAAAACTTATATTGCAGCATGACGCATTTTCATGGCGGCTGCAGGCGGTTAATTTTTCTGTTTTGCCAAAGCTTGATGAAGGAAGTGAGATATTTTTTTCAAGCTTTAACTTATGGTTCGAAAAACTTACAGAAGAACAGCGAAAAGAATTTGTTGAAACACTGTTTAGTGTTCTGCTTGCTTCAAAGGCAAAATCCAATTCCGAACTTGCCCAAAATGGCCTGAAAAGTGCTGCAAGGATTATAAAAGCCTTTGCGTTACTTGAATCAGAAAAACGCGAAGCCTATTTAAGAATTATCCGGGATTTTATAAAAATCACCGGACACGAAGTTAAAGAGTTAATAGACAGAAATTCTGTATAACATAAGATTATCGGGCGCGCCCGATAATGACACTATACTACAAAGTTCTTAGACAGCCTCCTGAAGCTGCATCTTCTTCAAAAACTCCATAAAAAAACGTCCAGCCAAAAGACCGGACGTTCATTCAATTATTTAAAAATCAGCTATGCAAAATGTGAAAAAGCGGATTTTCTTTACCTGTCTACTTTGCCAGGTATTCGTTAATCGCAGCTGCTGCTTTACGACCTTCGCCCATAGCTAAGATAACAGTTGCGGCACCAAGAACAATGTCGCCGCCTGCCCATACCTTTGCATGAGAAGTAAGCTGTTTTTCATCAACGATAATGTGGCCTTTTTCGTCTGCATTAAGACCTGGTGTTGTCTTAACCATAAGCGGGTTACTTCCGTTTCCAAGTGCTACAATCAATGCATCACAAGGAAGTTCGTGTTCGCTGCCTTCAATCTTAACCGGGCGGCGGCGACCTGAAGCATCCGGTTCACCAAGTTCAAAGCTTACAAGCTTAACAGCCTTTACGTGTCCTGTTTCATCACCAATGATTTCTACAGGGCTTTCAAGGAACTTAAATTCTACGCCTTCTTCTTCTGCGTGTTCAACTTCTTCGCGACGAGCAGGAAGTTCATCACGTGTACGGCGGTAAAGAATATATACCTTTTCTGCACCAAGGCGGTAAGCCATACGTGCAGCATCCATAGCAACGTTACCACCACCAGAAACACAAACTGTTTTTGCCATGTATGTTGGTGTATCTGCTTTGTCAGCCATGTATGCTTTCATAAGGTTTGCACGTGTAAGGTATTCGTTAGCACTTACTACGCCAATCAGGTTTTCACCAGGAATTCCTAAGAACTTTGGAAGACCGGCACCTGTTCCAACGAAAGCTGCATCAAATCCTTTTTCTTTAAGAAGCTGTTCAAGAGTATATGTACGGCCAACAAGGAAGTTTGTTTCAAAATGAACACCCATTTTCTTAAGGTTTTCAACTTCATTTGCAACAATTGATTTTGGCAAACGGAATTCTGGAATACCGTAAACCATTACACCGCCTTCTTTGTGGAAAGCTTCAAATACTGTAACATCGTGTCCGGCACGGCGAGTATCTGCTGCTACTGTAAGACCTGCAGGACCAGATCCGATAATTGCAACTTTCTTTCCTGTAGAAGGAGCAACTGCCGGAGCTGTTGTAAGGTTGTTGTTGCGTTCGTAATCTGCAACAAAGCGTTCCAGACGACCGATAGAAACAGCCTTTTCTGCTGATTTATAAATCTTTCCAACTGTACACTGTCCCTGACACTGTTTTTCCTGTGGACAAACACGTCCACAAATTGCAGGAAGAAGGTTTGTTGTCTTGATAATATCAACAGCTTTTTTGAATTCGCCTTTTGCAACCTGTTCAATAAACTGTGGAATAGGAACATTTACAGGACAGCCTGAAACACAAGGCTGGTTCTTACACTGCAAACATCTGTTTGCTTCAACGATAGCCTGTTCCTTTGTATAGCCAAGGGCAACTTCTGTCATCTGGCGTGCACGGATAAGAGGTTCGCCGGAAGGCATTACCTGCTGTGGAATAGCCATTCTGTCTTTTGGTGACAATTCGCCTGCGGCTAATTTTGTCTGAAGTTTTTCATATTCTTGCTTGCCGATTTCTGCAAGTTTTTCAGCTGAAATATGTTCTGCCATTATAATCTCCTAGTTAATCTGCAAAAGTTATTTTGCCAAAGCGTCAGCCTGAGCCTGCATCTTGCACTTGTGGAAAGCTTCTGTTTCCTGTGGCTTAAAGGCCTTCATACGCATCATCATGTTGTCAAAGTCAACTTTGTGACCATCAAATTCCGGACCGTCTACGCAAACGAATTTTGTTTCGCCGCCAACGCTTACACGGCAACCGCCGCACATACCTGTTCCGTCAATCATGATAGTGTTCAAAGAAACTGTCGTAGGAATTTTATAAGGCTCTGTTGTTTTGCAAGCGAACTTCATCATAATTGGCGGTCCGATTGCAATAACTTCTGCCGGAGGAGTCTGAGATTTGCACATTTCATCAAGCGGGACTGTGATAACTCCTTTGCGACCAGCAGAACCGTCATCTGTCATAATAATTACATCATCAGCGATTGCTTTCATTTCATCAACAAAGATAAGCAAATCTTTTGTTCTTGCACCAATAATAACAATTACTTTGTTACCGATTTCTTTATGTGCCTGAACGATTGGATAGCAAGGAGCAACACCAATACCACCGCCCATAATTACAACCGGTTTATCCTGTTTTTCAACAATTGATGGATTTCCGAGCGGGCCAAGAATAGCTCCAATTTCATCGCCAACATTAAGCAAAGAAAGTTTGTAAGTTGTAGCTCCAACTGCCTGGAAAACAAGAACAACCCAGCCTTCTTCAGCATTAGCGTCTGCAATTGTAAGCGGAACGCGTTCACCGTAATCAAGGTTAAGCTGTACAAGTACGAACTGACCGGCTTTTCTGTTCCGGGCAATATTCGGTGCTTCTACTTTAAAATAGAATACATCAGCAGAAAGCTGACGCTTTTCAATAATTTTGAACATAAGTTTCCCTCTTCCTGAAATTTCGTGTACCTAAAATTATAGTCCAGTTTTTTCTTACGGTCAAATTTTATTGTAAAAAATGAACTAAAATGTATGAAAATGAACGATTATGAAGTATTTATAAATTAAAGGGGCGGGTGACACTAAGACCTCAAAAACGCAAAGATGAAATGCCTGCTGCAACAGCTGCGCTGTGTCAAACTCCGCTATTGGACTAAATTTATCTGAACGAAATTTATCAGTTCGCCCGCCCCGGTCAGTGCGGCGTATATGGCATTGCGCTGTTCGCGATACCGTACATGGGCGCATTCTTTTCTTCAAATAATGTGTTAAAATAATAAGGTATGGGAACGAGTTTTTTAGTATCACGTGAAAACCTGGGTGAAGTAAGTGCAGAAATAGAAAAATACCTTCTTACGCTTAAAGCAACAAAAAAAGAATGTTCAACAGCTCTCCTTCTGCTGGAAGAAATTGTTGTACGTTTTTATGAAAATGCAGAAGAGGATTCAAAACAATGCCGTGTTCGAGTATCGAAATTATTTGGAACAATATATCTTAAAATTTATTCCAAAGGTACAAGCTATAATCCCTTTGATTCGCTCAATTCATGGGATACAGAAAGCGAAGAGTATTTGCGTGATATTATTTTCCGTACCTATAGTTCAAACTTATCATACAGCAGACGGAACGGTCAAAACATTGCAGAAATTTATGTACATCGCAGTGAAAACCGGGCCTTGTATCAGACCGCTTTATCAATGGTATTAGGTATAGTTTGCGGCATTCTTATGAAACAGCTTCCTGAATTTGTTTCACTTATTATTGAAGAAAATATTCTTCGTACTATACAGACTGTTTTTTTAAATGCGCTTTCTCTTTTGCTGGCTCCTATAGTTTTCTTTTCTATTACAACAAGTTTTTCCCGTCTTTCCGGTGGAAATGAAATCGGCAGAATAGGTGGAAAAGTTTTTTCAAGTTTTCTTTTTATGACGGTGGCGGGTACGATTGCAGGATTTTTCGTTTCTAAAATGTTATTTGCGTCGGTAGGACAAATGCCTTCGTTGTTTGAAGACATTTCTCAAGCTTCCGTAAATTCAAATACGGAATTTTCATTACATTCGTTTTTGATTGGAATTATACCAAAGAACTTTGTAACACCTATACAAAACGGAAATATGATAGAAATTCTGTTTGTGTCCGTTATGGTTGGCATTGCAATGTGTGTTCTTGATGAAAAGGTTGCCAGCCTTAAAAAGATTTTTGAAGAAGCAAGGACTCTTTTTTCGCGCCTTATGGGAATGATAGTTTCATTTATGCCGTTTGTTACATTTTCTGCAATATCATTATTTGTTTATAAATGTACGCTTTCTTCACTTTTAACCCTTATTTCGTATTTGATTGCTGTTCTTGTAAGCTGTCTTTTGATTTTTGTACTGCAGGCATTTATGATTTTATTCCTGGCTAAAGTTTCTCCTCTTACCTTTTTTAGAAAAATTCTTCCGCATCTTTTAACTGCATTTATTGTTCCTAAACGTAATGCATTTATTCCAATTACACTTGAATATTCTAAAAAGAAGCTTGGTACTGCTGATAAAATTTCATTTTTTACAATTCCGCTGGGGGCAGCTATTCACAAGTCTGCCATTGCAACATGTGTAATGATTCAGGTTGTTCTCTTTGCTAAAATATGCGGAATGCCGTTTACACTTTATATGTTTCCAAAGATTGCTTTAATGACAATCTTGCTTTCTATGGGAAGTAACGGACTTGTCTGCCTGATGGTCGTTCTGCCTATTGCAGGAATTCCTGTTTCCCTTATTGCTTTTTCAATGTCAGTAGAAGATATTGTTGACCGCTTCCGCACTGTTACGAATTTAAGCGGTGATCTTGCTACAAATGTTATTGTTTCTGCAAGTGAAAAACTTTTAGACAAAGATAAATATGAAAAATAGTGAATAAAAACAGATTGTTAACCCAGCTTGTGAAAAAGGGTTTACAATCTGATAAAAATTCTATATAGTTCCGCTATGAAAAATCAAAAAACATTAATTTCAGCTTTTGTGGCTTTGTTTGCCGCAATTATTTGTGTAGGTTGTTTTATCAAAATTCCTTTGGGAGTTATTCCTGTTGTTCTGCAAAATGCTCTTTGTATTTTGTCTGGCGTTCTTCTTGGTGGAATTCTTGGCGGAGTTCCAACGGCACTGTTCCTTCTTGCCGGTTTAATCGGTCTTCCGGTTTATTCAGGTGGAAGCAGCGGTGTTGCTGTATGGCTTGGTCCTACAGGCGGATTTTTACCGGGATACTTTATCGGTGCATTGGTTGCAGGCTTAATAGCAGGGAAACCTTCTGTTAACGAAATTAAAAGAATCGACGGAAAAATCTATGTTGAGCTTAAAAGTTTTATCCGTGTAATTCTTGCAATTATTTCGGGAATGATTATTCTATATATTCCCGGTGTATTCAGATTTGCTTCATGGGCACAGAATGCAGGAAAAGTTCCTGTAGATAAAACTGCTTTTGCGTACACATTAGGTGCTTGTGTAATTCCTTTTATTCCGGGAGATGTGCTTAAAATCGTATTTGCAATTCCGGTAGCTTTTGTTTTGCGTCCGGTAGTTGCTCAATACCTTTATGCCAACTCAATTGGTGGAACTGGTGCAAAAACAAAAAATTAGTGTACAAAATATAAGTAAATCTTTTGTAACGCCTCAAGGTGTTTTTCAGGCACTAAAAAATATTTCTTTTGAAATTGAAGAAAGTTCCTGTGTTGTTATAGGCGGAGAAAATGGCAGTGGAAAAAGCCTCTTAATGTCTATAATTGCAGGACTTGAAGAACCTGATTCCGGCTCGGTAAAAACTTTTTGTAAAGTCGGGCTGGTTTTTCAGGAAGCTGAAACACAAATCCTTGGGGAAACTGTCATAGAAGATGTTTCTTTTGGTCCTAAAAACCTTGGCTGGCCGGCAGAAAAAATTACGGAAAGCGTAAAATCTGCATTAGAAAAAACCGGTCTTACAAAAAAAGCTGATATGCCTGCAAGATTTCTTTCCGGCGGAGAAAAGCGCCGTCTTGCAGTTGCATGTATGCTTGCCATGGAATTACCTGTAATAATAATGGATGAACCATACGCAAATCTTGATTACTGCGGTGTAAAACAGGTTAATTCCCTTGTCGTTTCTTTAAAGAAGGACGGAAAAACTGTAATAATCTTAACCCACGAAATAGAAAAATGCCTTGCTCTTGCAGACCGCTTTATGGTTTTATTCCGTGGAAACATGGTTTTTGACGGAACGCCTGAACAGGCATTAAACGAAAATCTTGAAAGCTGGAATATCCGGAATCCGCTTAATTCCTATAAAAATGTGGAAGATTTGGTATGGCTGTAAAGTATTCTGCCTTTTCATATAAAAGCGGCAATTCGTTTGTCCACAAGTGTCCGGCCTGGATAAAAATTCTTTTCATCCCGTTTTTCAGTATCTGCACATTTTGCCTTCCGCCGGAAATTTCCTGCGGCCTGGTTGGCATTCAGTTTATACTTGCATTCTATTTAAAATTTTCTATAAAAGAACAGTTTGCTGATTTAAAGCCTGTAATCTATTATGCTTTTCTTTTAACATTTACAAAAGCTGTTTCCTTTGCTGCTCAGTTTTTTTTGAATCGGATAGATGCGGTAAATTTTTCATTAGCACAGTTTTTTGACTATGAAACATTTGCAATGCTTTTAAAACTTTTCTGTATAATGCAGCTTTCTTCAATAATATTTAAAACTTCAACATCTCTTGAAATCCGTGGCGGAATTGGAATTATTGAAAGTTCAATCCGCCGCTTTTTTCATTTAAAACCTGAAAATTCTTTTACAGATACAATTTCTATGTTTGTAAATTTTATTCCTATGGTGAGTAAAAACTGGCAGCAGTCTGAACGTGCATGGAAAGCCCGCTGCGGTAAAAAGTCTTTAAAAATGTATATTGTCCTGATACCTGTTCTGTTTTCTGTGGGAATGAAGCAGGCATACAATACTGCAAGAGCAGTTTCTGCGCGAAGCAGATAATCTTTTTTATTCAAATTAGAGAAAATAGAAAAACTGAATAAAACTTAATAAAATGTACGAATTTAGTAGACATTTTAGAGATATGGCATTATTATCATAAGTGGCTGGAATAGTTGATTATACTTGCTGTTGATGTCTGCTTTTTCCTTTGCGATTAAAAATTGAGGAACGATATGAAAGAAAAATGTGAATATTTTGAACATTGTGAAATTTTTCATAACCCTATGTTCCTGAATTCAGGACTTGCAGCTCCTATTCGTGTTGAATTTTGTCAGGGATGTAAGTACAACTGTGCCCGCTATAAAGTTGCCTCTCAGGTTGGTGAAAATTTTCTTACGACTACGCTTTTGCCGTTTATGAAGGATCGTGCAGAAGCAATTATTGCAGAGTGCTCTTTAGTTACCGCTTAATTTTTTCCCCATTACAGTTTTGTTTCGCACATACAGTCTATTAGAATAAGGCATTATGTTTTTTCTGAATTTGTATGTGCTGATTAAAGCAGGGCAAACGCGTTAAAAATCTACCGTTGAAATTGGCACATATTACGGTTATAATTATTTTGATATTATTTTATAAAAACAATAAGGATCTTTATGGAACAGTCATTAGCAAAAATGGTTCGTGCCACAGTATCCGCTTATCCGGAACTTGCTGCTCAATATTCAAAAAATTCAGAAGGTGTTTTTGAGCCAATCTCTTACAAAGATTTTTTTAATACGGCATTAAATTTTGCCGGCGGACTTTTATCTTTGGGGGTAAAGCGCGGAAATCCTGTTGGAATTATTTCTGATAACCGTAAAGAATGGCAGCAATGTGATGTCGGTATTATGTCCATTGGTGCGGTAGATGTTCCGCGCGGGTGTGATGCAACTGTTAAAGATCTAAAATATATCCTTTCTTTTACAGAATGTGCTTTAGTAATTGCGGAAAATACATCTCAGATAAAAAAAATCCTTTCCATAAAATCCGAACTTCCTGATTTGAAGCAGATTATTTATTTTGATCCGCCGTCAGAAACAGAAGCTGCAGAAGCAAAAAGACAGAATGTTGAACTTTTCAGTTATGATGAAATTCTAAAAAAAGGAATTTATTATAGGGCTGATAACAAAAAAGCTGTTGAAGACGAACTTGAAAAAGGTCAGAAAGATGATGTTGTTGCCATTATTTTTACATCTGGAACAACTGGAACTCCAAAAGGCGTAATGCTTACAAATGGAAACTTTTTAACTCAACTCGATGAACTTCAGGAACGTATTTACCTTAATCCTGGCGATAAAGCCCTTTGTGTTCTGCCAATCTGGCATGTTTTCCAGCGCCTTTGCGAATACGTAATACTTTTCCAGGCTGGTTCTATCTGCTATTCAAAACCGATAGGAAGCATTCTTCTTGCAGACTTTCAGAAACTTAATCCTCAGCTTTTACCGGCTGTTCCGCGTGTTTTTGAAGCCGTATACGATGGAATTACAAGAAAAATGCGTAAAACCGGCGGTCTTGTTTATGCACTGTTTAAATTCTTTACTTCAGTTGCAATTATTCACAGCCGCATGGATAGAAAACTTTTCAGAAAAGAAGCACGTTTTGGCGATGACCACCTTGCATTCTGGTGGGTTGTGCTTGTTTTGCCGTGGCTCCTTCTTTATCCGGTAAAACTTTTAGGTTCCGGCCTTATTTTTTCTAAAATCAAAGCGATGCTCGGAACAAATTTCCGTGTTGGTGTTGCAGGCGGTGCAGCGTACCCTCTGGCAGTTGATGAATTTTTCTGGGCAATCGGCATAAACATTGTAGAAGGCTACGGAATGACAGAAACTGCCCCTGTTGTTGCTGTTCGTCCTACAGCATGCCCGATTTTCAGGACAATCGGTACAGCTATCCGCGGTGTTCAGGTACGGGTTGTAGACATGAACGGAATGGTTTTAGGACGCTGCAAAAAAGGAGTTTTGCAGGTAAAAGGCGGAACTGTTATGAAAGGCTATTACAAGCGTGATGACCTTACAAAAAAGACAATAACAGAAGACGGCTGGCTTGATACAGGAGACCTTGCAATTCTTACAGTAAATGATGAAATCCAGCTGTGTGGCCGTGTAAAAGATACAATTGTTCTTCGTGGCGGAGAAAATATTGAACCTCTTCCTATAGAAATGAAGTTGACTGAATCCAGATTCATAACTTCTGCCGTGGCAGTCGGACAGGATCAGAAATATCTTGCAGCACTTATTGTTCCAAATACAACCGAATTAAAAGAGTGGGCACAGGAAAACGGCATTCAGTATGATACATTTGACAGCTTCCTTGCTTCGGACGAAGTTAAAAAACTTTATGAAAATGAAATAGCAAATGCTATTAATGCGCAGAATGGTTTCAGAATGTTTGAAAAGATAAATAAATTCACTCTGCTTAAAAAAGAATTTGAAGTAGGTGTAGAACTTTCTGCCAAACAGGAAATAATGCGCTACAGGCTTAACGAAATTTATGCAAAAGAAATTGCAGAACTTTTCAAATAATAGTTTTTGCCGCGTTTTCCGCGCGGCCTTGCTTTTTATAGTTTTATTTTCCTCTTGCCTCTTTTATTCATGTAAAACACTTGATAAAGCGGTAAAAGCAAGTAACAAACTTCATCTTTATCCGGCAAAAAAACTTCATCTTATGTCTACTTCTGAATTTCAGGGTGAACCGATAGCAAAAGAATGGAATGCCGTTGTAACCAAAAAAGACGGTGAAAAATATTTTACTATCTATCTTGAAGCCGATCAGGAAAGTTTTTCAATAAAAATAACTGACCAGAATGGAGAAAACGTTTCGCACATTTCTTATATAGACGATAAGATAGAAGATTTAAAATGGAGCGAAAGCTGGGCTGTTTCTGCGGAAGAATCTATAGCGATTTTCCAGTGCTGTTTTTATGATGTAAACGCTGTTGCACTCATGCTTAATTCTATTAATGTGCGGCTTGCAGTTGAAATGCCGGAAAATTCCGGCGAAGAAATTCGAAGGTTTTATAATAAGCGAAATTGCATAATAAAGATTGAAAAAAAAGAAAAACACATTTTCTATAAAAATTACGAAAAGAAAATTTCTATCGAGCTTTCAGAAATTTAACTGTCTTTTTTTAATCTTATAATTAGTCAAATATCGGGTTTCCAAACAATATTGCTCAAAAAAATGGCTCTGCGGGTTACGTCAAGGTGCTCGTCAAGCGGAAAAAAATCAAGGAATTCCTCTGTTCCCTGGTACCACAGTGGCTATCGCCAATAAAATCCCATAAATTTCGTATAGCAAGAAATTTTTTTTTTCATTCAAAATTCATTTGACATATTAGAATACTGACTATAGAATGCATAATGTATACAACAGTTAGGTTATTTTTGTGTTTTGTGTACAATCCTTAAATCTGCATCTTTGTAGAAAGGGCTGAATTGTACAAAAAGCGGTAAATAAAAAGCATTTCCGTACAGGTATACTTCATCTGATGGCATTGCCATTTTTATAGGAGAAATTATGAAGTCGATTAAAGATGTTGTAAAAACTGTAAAACGCCCGGAAAAAGTCCTTCAGTTTGGTGAAGGCGGATTTTTGCGTGCCTTTGTAGACTGGCAGATTGATGTTGCAAACGAAAAAGCCGGTTTTAACGGAAATGTTGTTATTGTTCAGCCACTTGAAAAAGGTATGGTTGAAGCACTGAATGAACAGAACAATTTGTATACAACAGTTCTTCGCGGCATGAAAGACGGAAAGCCGACAGTTGAAACAAGAACTATTACTTCTATCAGCCGTTCAATAAATCCATATACAAATTTCGATGAATATATAGCTCTGGCCTCAAGCCCGGATTTACGTTTTATCGTTTCTAACACAACAGAAGCAGGAATCCGTTTTGATTCAGAAATTGACGGAGTTCCGGTTACTTTAGACCAGAAACCTCAGAAAAACTTTCCTGCAAAAGTTACAGCATTCCTTTATAAAAGATTTAAAGCTTTTAATGGCGATAAAGCAAAAGGCATGATTCTTATTCCATGTGAACTTTCTGATCAGGCAGGTCTTAATTTAAGAATCAACATTTTGCGCTATGCAGAAATGTGGCAGCTCGGTCCTGATTTTATCAACTGGTTTGATGAAGCATGTGATGTCTGTTCATGTCTTGTTGACCGCATTGTACCAGGTTATTTTCCTCTTCTTTCTAAAGACGAAAACGGAAAAACCCAGGCAGAAAACATCTGCGAAAAACTCGGTTACGAAGATAAACTGCTTGATTCTGCTGAACTTTTCCATTTCTGGGTAATTGAATCAAAAAAGCCGCATGAAGATGAACTTCCGTTAGTTAAGGCAGGCCTTTCTGTAAAATGGGTTCAGAATATGGACTATTATCATACAAGAAAGGTAAGAATCCTTAACGGAGCACATACATCTTCTGTTCTTGCCGCTTACCTTACAGGTTCAAATTACGTTCAGGACATTGTTTGCCCGGAAAAAGTTGGCAACGGCTTTAACGAACCGAATCCGGATGCCGGAAAGTTCATGCATGACGTTATTTTTAACGAAATTATTCCTTCAATTGATGGCGATCAGGACGACCTTAAAGGTTATGCAAACGATGTTTTAACACGCTTCCAGAATCCGTTTAATCCGCACCGCTTAATTGAAATTTCGCTTAACAGCATTGCAAAATACTGGACACGCTGTCTGCCGTCTGTAACAGGCTATATTGCAAAAAATGGTTCAGTTCCAAAACTTCTGGCATTCTCTATGGCTTCGTTAATTGCTTTCTATAATGGAACAGAAATCAAGACAGACGAAAAAGGCGTAAAATATCTTGAATCAAAACGCGAAGACGGTGTTTATCCGAACAAAGATACAATGCCGGTTCTTGAATTCTTTGCTGCACTCAACAAGGAAACAAAAGATGCTGCTTTGGGCGACAAAGCAAAAGTAATAGTAAACCGCGTTTTAACCAATGTTGAATTCTGGAAAGAAGATTTAACAAAATATGCAGGACTTGAAAAGGCAGTTGCAGAAAGCCTTGAATCAATTCAGAAAAACGGCATGAAAAAGGCTCTCAGCCAGGTAGTTAACGGGTAGAGGCTGAGCTTAAAAGGTGAGTTTTTAGAATATGGCAGATAAAGACGTTTTTGAAAAAAAAGTTATCCGCATTCACCCTGAAGACAGCGTTGCCGTTGCTCTTGCCCCTCTTTCAAAAGGAGAAAGCGTAACTGTTGAAGCTTCCGGCAAGGCAGCTTCTGTTACGCTTACTTTGTGCGAAGACATTCCTGCAGGCCACAAGTTTGCAATAAAAAACATAGCTTCCGGCGAACCGGTAATAAAATACGGCTATCCGATTGGGGCAGCAACCTGCGACATCCAGCAGGGGCATCATGTACATGTTCAGAATACAAAAACTTTGCTTTCTGAAAATGCTTCATATACTTACGATGAAGCCGGCGCAAAAGCTGCCTTTGAAGCGTGGAAAGCCGATACGGAACAATTCCGAAAAAACATTCCTGAAATTAATGTTTACAAGAGGGCAAACGGCAAAATCGGCATCAGAAATGAAATCTGGATTGTGCCGACCGTCGGCTGTGTAAATAAAATTTCAGAAAACCTTGCTTCATGGGCAAACGGAAAATTCTGTGGCGGAGAGCCTGCGCCTGACGAAAAAGGCGGACTTGAAGGCGTTTTTGCGTGGACGCATCCTTACGGCTGTTCGCAGATGAGCGAAGACCATGCAACTACACGGAAAATTCTTGCAGATTTAGTTCATCACCCGAATGCAGGCGGTGTTCTTGTTGTAAGCCTTGGCTGTGAAAACTTGACAAGTGAACAGTTCCTTGAAGAACTTGGCGAATTTGATCCGAACCGCGTAAAATTTCTTAAAACGCAGGATTGGCCGGATGAAGTTGCACAAGGCAAAAAACTTCTTACAGAGCTTGTTGAATACGTTTCCAAGAGCCGCCGCGAAAGTGTTCCACTTAGCGAGCTTGTTCTTGGAATGAAGTGCGGCGGCTCGGATGGGCTTTCCGGAATTACAGCCAATGCGCTTGTAGGCCGCGTTTGTGATGCGCTTACAGCGATGGGCGGAACAGCAATGCTTACAGAAGTTCCTGAAATGTTCGGTGCAGAGCAGATGCTTATGAACCGCTGTATAGATGAAAGCAAGTTCAATCAGACCGTAAAACTTATTAACGGTTTTAAAGAATATTTTTCTAAGCACGGTCAGGTTGTATACGAAAATCCGTCTCCCGGTAACAAGGCAGGCGGAATCACAACGCTCGAAGATAAATCTTTAGGTTGTGTTCAGAAAGGCGGAAAAGCACCTGTTTGCGGAGTTTTGCATTACGGCGAACGCATTAAAGAAAAAGGGCTTAACCTTCTTGAAGGGCCTGGGAACGACATTGTTTCTACAACTGCAATGACGTCTGCCGGGGCAAATCTTATTCTGTTCACAACAGGAAGAGGAACTCCGCTTGGAGCTCCGGTTCCTACAATAAAAATTGCAACAAATCATCCACTGGCTCAAAGAAAGTCCGGCTGGATTGATTTTGATGCAGCTCAAATGCTTGAAAACCCGGTAGATACTGTTCGCGATGATTTACTTAAATTGATTTGCGACGTAGCTTCCGGCAAAAAAACAACGGCAAATGAGCGCAATGGTTACAGGGAAATCGCAATTTTCAAAAATGGCGTAACCTTGTAGCAGTGCGGTAATACGCCGCCTGAATTAAAAGCAGGCCGTTTATTGTCGTGATATGAATCAGTTCTCTTTTATTTGAGATAAGTTTTTTCTCCGTGCAGGCGGGACAGAAAGTTTTTCTGCCCCGTCTCTTTTTTTTAAACTGAAAGTGCCGCGGCAAAGCCGCATAATTTTTACGGCAAGCCCGAACATGGGCGGGTGCACAACAGTGCGGCACTAATGCAGTTTCTGCAACCGCTTGCCGCTGTTTTTGCGCCGCTGGAATAAAAAAAAACGGCACAGGCATAAACCTGCGCCGCCGCTTTGTGTTTCTCCAGAATCACCGCTGCCTCCGCCAGATGCATTTGCACAGCTTGCCAAAATGTATAAAAGATTGCATACAAAACTTTGGGAAAATAATAGAGTATGCCAAAAGTGCACTTTTACTCTATTTTAAGTTCAGTCTTTTTTCTTCCGATAATCAGAATATGAGAGATTGTTCATTTTTTATGGCAGAAAGGTCAGATTATCAGATTCTCTTCAAGAAGAACGATACTTTTTCTATGGAAGGCTTTCCATTTCACAATGAGCCTTTTTGCCTGTTGAGTAAAAAATTATTAAGGCGGCTTGCACTTGCCCTGCTTATGATACTGCCCGTGCTTTCTTTATATGCGCAAAATTCAATTTCTTATAACGGAGACCGAAATTACAGCCTTGTTGAACGCACGGATTTAAGCCGCTACGATAACGGTAAATATTCAGGACTTGTTTCACGCGAAGTTCGCTCTTTTATTACGCGTGCCAATGCAGCATCGTCAAATGCTTTTATGTATGACGGCAATTTTTTTCTTACAGAACAGACTGTTCATGCAAAAAAAGAAGTTTTTAACGGCATTCATGATTCAATTCCTTCAGTTTTTACCATAAGTAACGACGGAAAGCTTACCATGATTAATGATAATGGCTTTCCGTCGTTCAGGAGTTTTCCGGCTTTTCCACAGGGGAAAATTGAAAAAGGCTCTTCATGGCAGGCAGATGCAGTGCGTGCCGTTGATCCTTTAAACAAAGGAATTGTTACTCACCTGCCTATGGTTGTAGCCTATACTTTCGCTGGCGAAGAAACGTATCACGGTCAGGATGTTTACAGAATTACGGCAAAATGGGCGACCCGCTATGATTTACGCCACATTGATGTTCGAGGCGATAAGTCCTTAAAAGCTGCAATGGGCACGCACGAAGCAAACATTCTTGTAAGCAAGGTTACAGGAACTGCAATTCTAATACATGACAGAGTTGATGAAACTTTTTCTTATGATAACGGTCTTAATGTCCGCTTAAAGGGAACTATTTCGCAGTTTACAGAATATCCGCCGACTGTTGAACATAAAGTTTTGATTCCCGCGCTGCAGAGAATTGCAAAGTTTGTGCCTAAAAAAGATTCTGGCGGAACCGGCAGCATTGGTGAAACAGGCGGCGGCATAGGATTTTCAGCTTCTGGCACAGGCTCAGCAGGCGGAAGAAATACTTTTGGCGACAGCACAGTTATCGCAAAAACTACAGTTGGTTACGGAAATGCCGCAAACACCGGCGCTATAAAGTCTGGTGGAAAATCTACTGTCGTGGCAAAGAATGAGACTTTCAGTCAGACGGCAAAAAACACGCCTGACAATCAAAAATCCGCAGAAAATATAAAAACTGAACGAATTACAAGCGACGACATACGAACAGCTGTTCTGGCGAAGTCTTTATCTGCGGATGTGAACAGTGCGGAAAATAAGGATGAGGCGGCGAAAACTTCTGGTTCCGATGTGGATGAAGCATCTATGGTTGTGGAAGAAACGCCTGCGGGACTGCGTCTTTCTGTGCGCGAACTTCGATTTAAGGCGGACAGCGCAGATATTTTGCCGGATGAAATTTCTCGTCTTGACCAGATTGCCGAAGTGCTGAAGCTCGCTCCAAATTCACACTTTTTAATAGAAGGACATTCGGCTTCGGTTGGAAATCCTCGGGGAGAGCTTGAAATTTCAGAAAAACGTGCAAAAGCCATTGCAGAACAGCTTTCTAAACGCGGAATCGCTTCTGACCGCTTTATTTGCCGCGGCTATGGTGCAGAACGCCCTATCGCTAATAATTCAACTACAAAAGGCAAGGCCTTAAATCGTCGCGTAGAAATTACGATTCTGGAATAAGGCTGCGGGCGAAAAAACAAATAGAAAGTAAGAAAGCAGAATTAGGTTGTATACAATTTAATATTATGCTATATTTATTACTATAATCTGCACGAGGGAAATATATAATTCGCTCAGGCACACAGCTTAGGCGAATCGTGAGGGAAACATGAAATCAAAACGCTATGCAAAGGTAAATTCTGTAAACTGCGTTGCCTGCGGTGAATGTGTAAAATTTTGTCCGCTGGGAGCAATTCACATAGAAAAAGGAATTTTTGCAGCAATAAATTCTGAAATTTGTGTTGGTTGTGGAAAATGTTCGCAGAACTGTCCGGCCAATGCCATTGGCTTTGAACAGCGGGAGTTCAACTGATTCTGAATCCGTAGAATTAAGAAGGCGCATAATTTTAAATCCGCCTGATTTGAAATTTGTTTTATTCGGATTCAGACCGATTTTGTGAGGGAAACATGAAAAAGAAAAACTGGTACGATTATTTGTGGATTTGGGCGATTGTTTATTTTTCGCTTGGATTTTTTAACATAATGTTTGCCTGGCTTGGAATGCTTGATTTTTTAATTCCGCTTATTTTTGCAATTTTTGCGGGCAATAAATATTTCTGCAATCATTTGTGCGGACGTGGTCAGCTTTTTTCTGTTTTAGGAAACAGCTGTAAGCTTTCGCGTAAAATGCCTACACCAAAATTTCTTGCATCAAAGTTTTTCCGCTACGGATTTTTAATCTTTTTCCTGACGATGTTTTCAAATATGGTTTTCCAGACATATCTTGTTTTTACCGGAACAAAAAATTTGCGTCAGGTTGTAAAACTTTTCTGGACATTTAAAATTCCGTGGCGCTGGGCATATCATGAAAGCATTTTTCCTGCCTGGATGGTTCAATTTTCCTATGGATTTTACAGCTTAATGCTTACTTCAACTTTAATCGGACTGATTGTTATGGTTTTGTACAAGCCCCGCACATGGTGCGCTTTCTGCCCTATGGGAACAATGACACAGTCAATCTGTAAGATTAAGAAGTAAAAATTTCTTTTTTATGTAATTCTCCTAACTTTTCAATAGCCTCTGAAAGGCTATTGATTTTGTTTTTTGCAATAAAATCATTTAAGTCAATCGAAAATCTGTTCATGGAAAAATGCTGGAAAACTTTTACGCTGTTCCAGGATTTTAGCATTTTATCCGGCTGCGCGTTATCTGAGTTGTCTTTGTAAGCGTTAAAAAAGCTTTTTTTGTATGGCGTAAATAATCCATTGTTTTTTAATTCGGCATAACCTACAAGCCAGACTTCCAATGCGCGCGGGGTATCACAATTATCATTATTTTGTGCGGACAAAAAATCCTGATGTAATTTTGCTGTTCTTTCTGCCATCCAGATCTGGCTGTCGTGTATAAGTTTTTGAATTTCGTTCGAGCCGTTTTTAATCAGGTATTTTAAATGATTTGTTTTTGCCGTATGAACAGGAGTTTTATTCAGGATGATTACGTTTTTTCTAAAATCGGTAGCAAGTTCGGGATTTCGCGCAAAAAATCCTTGGGCAATTTTTCCTGCCATGCCGACAAGGTATTTTTTGTTTTTTTCCAGCTGTTCATTTTTGCCTGGGTTATCACCGATTACAATCAGGTTAATTTCATCGTTTTGGGTTATTGAATCAAGGCTTGTGTTATAAACTATAGGATTTTCAAGCGGATAGTCAGGAGTGTCTTTTTTAGCCGACTGAATTTGCAGGTCGCGTAATTGTTGGGCTAATTTTTCCCATTCTTTGCATTTTGCTTTGAATTCATCACGGAATTTACAAAAAACTTCCCATTGTTTATCGTTCATATTATTTCCTTTTTCATAATAATTCCATCGCTGTCCGGAAAAATTCGGCTTATAGTTTTTATTTCTTTAAAGCCATAATTTTTATAAATCTGTAAGGCACTTTTCCAGTTTTCGTTTACGACTAGAAACAGTGTATCGATATTTTGGTTTTCTTTTTTCAGCAGGATGAACTGCAATGCTTGAGAAAACAATTTACTCCCAAGTTTTTTACCGCGAAAATTGCTTAAAATCGCAAAGGATGAAATGTATAGAATTTTTCCTGTGTCATTGTGCGTTTTTTCTATGGAGTGACCAAGTTTAAATAAATCTTCTGGTAATGAAGCGTCTTCAGAACTACCTGATTTTAGCGATGCAGAGTTAGTTGATGAGGTTTTAGGCGAAGAAGTGCGTGGAAGCTGATTCCATTTTTCGCTGCAAAGATAGCCTGCAATTTGAGTGTTTTTTGTGCCGCATTTTGAATCTGAGCCTGGTGATTTAGATGTTAATTCTGCTTGTGCCGGGCTTTCAAAAACAACAAAGCCTGAAGGAAAGGTTTTTATGCGGTTTAAAAAAGTCTGTTCGCTTTCCTGAATTTCAGGGATAAAAGAATCTTTTTCAACCTGCATGATAGAATCTATGTCTTTAACCGTTGCGTTTCGTAATTGCATGTTTTTAGTATATAACTAAAGGAATGAATGTCCAACTGATTCCATACCCTGCGGAAATCCTGTTGATAACTCGATAGATAATTCGCCAGATAGCCGAGAACTCCACAGATAACTCGAATGATGGGAACTCGACAGGGCGGGGAAAAAATTATATTATTAGATTAGATTTTGGGGATATAGCTCAGTTGGTAGAGCGACTGGTTCGCAATCAGTAGGTCACCGGTTCGACTCCGGCTATCTCCATTTATTCGCTTGGCTACGCTTCAAAATCTTATCAGTTTGAAAAATAACTACATATCTGAATATATAATTCGCTTTGAAAAGTCGTAAAAATCCAAATTTTTGTCTTTTCGGTAGTTTGACAGCAACGAAAGTCCCGTTAATACTTTATACCATGCAAAGCGTAATTCTAAAAGATTTTGGTGGCATGCCATCAGAATTTGGGACGAACATTTTTGATAATTCTACGGCTTTTTACAATGCCATAAATGTTTTAAAGCAAAGCGGTGGCGGAGTTTTGACCGTAACAAAGGGTACATGGTATACAGGTCCCATTGAATTATTTTCCAATATTACGCTGAACCTTGAAAAAGGTGCTGAAATTTCTTTCCTTACGGATGAAGAAAGATATCTGCCGGTTTATACCCGTTGGGAAGGTGTAGACTGTTTTGCCATGCATCCGTGTATTTTTGCAAATGACCAGAAAAATGTAATTATTACCGGTAAAGGTACTATTAACGGAAACGGTCAGGTCTGGTGGAAAAAACGTCTTGCAAATAAAAAACAGCAGGCACCAGTTACAGAAATTCAATGTAAGTTTGCAAAACTGAATCCAGGATATGAAGAACAGCCTTCCGGTGGTGGCGGAAGAAACATTCAGTTTTTACGGCCTCCGTTGATTCAGTTTTATAAATGTACAGATTGTGCAATTGAAGACGTTAAAGTTAAAAATTCTCCGTTCTGGACGATTCACCCTGTTTATTGTGAAAATATTGCAATTACCGGGGTTCGTGTTGAAAATCCTGCAGAAGATGCGCCAAATACAGACGGAATTGATATAGATTCCTGCACGAATGTGCTTGTAAAAAAATGCCGTATTGATGTTGGTGATGATGCGATTGTAATAAAATCCGGTGCGGGGCAATCCGGAATAAAAGCAGGAATTCCATGCAGTAATATAACTGTAAGCGGCTGTTCGGTATATAGCGGGCACGGTGGAATAGTTCTTGGCAGCGAAACTGCGGCCGGAATAAATAATGTAGTTGCTTCTGACTGCGAGTTTTTTGGAACTGACCGTGGAATCCGCATTAAAACAAGAAGACAAAGAGGCGGAATTTTACAAAACCTTACTTTTGAAAACCTGACAATAAAGGACAGTCTTTGCCCGCTTGCAATAAATATGTATTACGTTTGCGGTGCAAACCCTGATGATAAGTTCCTGTTCAGTATGGAAGAACAGCCGGTAGATGAGGCAACACCTGCAATCAGGGATTTAACGATAAGGGGAATAAAGGCTACAGGTTGTAAGGCTTCTGCAGGTTTTATAGCTGGAATTCCGGAATCTCCGGTAGAAAATGTAAGGATTTTGGATTGCACTTTTGAAACTGATGAACAGAGTGAAAAAACGCCGGACTGCTCTGAAATGTTTGCCGGAATTCCGAGCGTAAAGGAAAAATCATTTAGAATTATAAATTCTAAAAACCTTTCGATAGAAAATACACAGATTACGGGGCCAGAAGAAAAATTTATATACAGATAGTTTTATCCGAAATATTGTTTAAAAATGATTTTTGCAAAGAAAAGGTTTTTGCTAAAATTTTAAACAAAACCTATGCATTTTAGATTTTGGAGAATTCTGTCTTTATTTTAAAATAAATTGGAATATAATTTTAGTAATGAAGAAAAAGCGAATCGGTTTAATTCTTGCTTCAATTCACAGCGGGTCTGCAAGTCAGGTTTGTTCTGCTTTGATAAAGGAAGCTCAGCTATTTGATACCTCTTTTTATATTTTCCCAGGTGGAAGGTTGAATGCCGCTCAGGATTCAGAATATCTTAGGAATCCTGTTTATGCGCTGGCAAACAGCGGAAACATTGACGGCCTTATAAGCTGGGCATCTGCTATTGGTGGAGATGTTTCTCTTGAAGATTTGAATGAGTTTCATAAACAGTTTGGCGACATGCCTTTTGTAACTCTTTCGCAAAAAATAGGCTCTCATTCCTGTGTTAATTTTGATGCATATAACGGTATGGCAGAACTTGTAAAACACTTTATACAGGTTCATCATGCTTCTAAAATTGCTTTTTTACGCGGACCGGAAAATCATTCTTCTGCAAATGACAGGTTCAGGGCTTTTTGCGATACAATGGCCGAAGCCGGTTTTCCTGTTGAAGGTTCTAATCTTATTTCTGATCCGTTTGAATGGCGCGAAGGAAAAAACGCTGTTATTCAGCTTTGCGAAAAACGCGGTTTGATTCCAGGACGTGATTTTACGGTTTTGCTTGCGGCAAGTGACCTTATGGCTTTTGACGCTATTGATTATCTGCACCAGAAGGGATTTGTTGTTCCTGATGATTATCTTGCAGCCGGATTCAATGATATGTCAAAAAGCCGCATGCTGCTTTCTGCACTGACAACAGTTCATATGCCTTACAGAACTATGGGATTGAATGCCTATGAACTTATTTTAAATGAACTGGATAATGCTTCTGCTATAAAACGGAATATAAATCTTTTTGCACCGCTTGTAATAAGGGAATCCTGCGGATGTTCTCTGTCTGCGCTTTTAAAATCTCCGGCTGTAAAGAATAAGGGTTTGGCGAATGCAGAAAATGCGTCGGGCGCAATTCAGGCAGGCGCAAAACCTGTTTCTGCAACACCTGCTACCGCTTCACTTGAAAGAATAAAAGAAAATCTTACTCTTGAACTTACAAAATTATTCAGGCTTGATATAACAAATCAGAATGCAATTATAGAGCCAATTCTGAATGCTCTTTGGACAAAAAGCACATCGCTGTTTTTGAATTTGTTTTCCAGAGCCATGAGCCGGTTCTATGAAAATGAAATGGATGTCCGCATAATCTATAGGGCACTTTCTATTCTTAAAAGCTCGCCTTGTATGGATAGTGAATACATAACTTCGCTTGAAAAAGATATTTTTATAATTCTTGAACAGACTTCGGAAAGGTATCAGGAAGAAATAAAATCAGTTCACGAAGAAAGAACCAAGATTTTGAATTCCCTAAAATGTGCTCTTATAAGTGAATATTCCTTTGAAGGATTTACACAGGCATTTCATACATATTTGCCGCGGCTCGGAATAAATTCTGCTGCAATCGTGCTTTATACAAAAAATCAGTCGCATTTTGTCGGTGGATTCAATAAAAGCAGAATTTTCAGCGAAGAAGAATTTTTTGAAAGAGAAAAAATTGTACCGGATCATCTGGCAAATTCTTTTAGTTCCGGAATATATCTTGTGCAGCCGATTTTTGCTGATAACAGAACCTTCGGACATTTTGTCTGCTCACTTTCTTTTTTTGACGGACTTTTGTTTGAAGATTTGCGTTCGGTAATAAGCAGTGCGTTTAAAGGAATTTCTTTGTTTACAAAATTAACGGCTGCGCAAAAAGCTGCGGAAGAAGCAGAACAGGCAAAAACAAAGTTTTTTGCAACGGTCGGCAAGGATCTTGTTTTACCGCTGAATGAAATTGCCCAAAATACAAATGAACTTGAGCAGCTTCTTTCAAAGAATGAAATGCTTCCGGATTCTGTAAAGGTTCTTGTTGGAAAACTTAAAAGCAATATTGCTCGTCAGCTTAAAAAAACAAATTTAATTGTGGATCTTACACGCTCACAAAGCAATGAACTGAAATTCGACAATCATCTGTTTTATTTTCAGGAATTATTTGAAGCAGAAAATTCAGAATATAAACCGGATAAATATCCGATTGTTTTTGGCGACAAGGAACGGATAAAACAAGCCTTGCAGATTTATGCTGAAAATTTTAATTTTTCGCTTAAAGATTGTAAGGTAGAGCATATTTTCAGTGGAATTAGAATTGTCTTGCCGTTCACGGTAAAAACTGAGTTTAAAGAAATCTGGGATAATTCAAGTATAAAACTGGCAAATCAGATTTTTTTGCTGCAAAACTGTGATCTTGAAAATGATGGTAAACAGGTTTCTGTAACGCTCTTGTGGACAAACTTCTTGTGCAACAGAAAAAAATCTGATGTAAATCAACAGCCGGATTTGTTTGTATGGAATTTTACAGAGCATGATGAAGTAGAAACAAGAACTATTTACAATCTTCGCTCAAAGGAAGAATTTTATTCCAGACCGTTTATTTGTTATGATACTATTAGTCCTGCGGAACTGGAACAGAATGCAGATTTTTCTGATTTGTTTGAACGAAAATTAGGAATTTCGCAGAATTCTGTACTTCTGGTTGATTGTCCTGAAGGAATAGAAAAGAACTGGAAAGTTCCAATCCCTGTAGAGCGGATAAAGGCAGAAGATGATTTAATGGCAGCTATAGATGCTTCTTCTCCTTCTGTAATTGTTTTGGGTAATCCAGATTTTGATGCAGTTGAAAAAATACGAACAAATAGTTCTACAGAATTGTGCCCGATAATTATTGTCGGCGAAAAACTCGGGCAGATGGAAACTCTTGAAAAATTCTTCAAAGTACAGAAACTGCTTTTATGTAATACAAGTATTGCTGTTTCTCCTGAATTTGGTCAGAAGGTAAGAACTCTTTTATCTGGAGAGGCAATGCTTTCTGCAGATACGGGCGTAATCGTTAAAAAGACTATAATTTATTTTAATAATCACGGCAGTGAATATATTTCAAGATGGAAGCTGTCTGAAACGGTTCATACAAGCGAAGATTATCTTACAAGAGTGTTCCATAAAGAAACGGGGCTTTCTCCGTGGGAATATCTGACACGCCTTAGAACAAGTTATGCATGTGTTCTTTTGCGTCAGACAACAGAATCTATTGCCTCTGTAGCAGAAAAAAGCGGTTTTCAGGATCAGGCATATTTCTGTCGTGTTTTCAGAAAAATAATCGGAACAACACCGGGGCGGTACCGCAGGGGTCTTGATTAAACAGATTGTATAAGCATGAGCCTGTCAGGTTAAGAGCATCTGCTGTTGGCGAAATTTGCTTTTAGAAATTTTAAGTGCAAGCTGGATTTGCTGTTTTTATAATTATTCCGCCCTTATTTCATTTTATATGGTCGTAATAATACAAAATTTTGCATTTATAAGCTACGTCCTCTAGGTTACAGTCTAATCTAGAGGTTGCGTATGAATTTTAAGGAAATAAAAAGGCATAAAGATATTTATCTTCTTATGCTCATTCCAATCATTTATTTTATCATTTTTAAATATGTACCAATGCTCAACGGACAGATTGCTTTTAAGGATTTTAAGCCGCGTCTTGGTGTATGGAAAAGTCATTGGGTTGGATTTAAGTATTTTAAAGAATTTTTCAGTTCATATTATTTCTGGGAATTGATTCGCAATACGGTAGGATACAGCTTTGGAAAACTTATTTTAAGTGTTCCGCTTTCAATTATTCTTGCAGTAGTTCTTTTTGAATCCCACAGAGAAGTTTTGCGTAAGATTGTACAGACTCTTACATATCTTCCGCACTTTCTTTCATGGGTTATCATGTACGGAATTTTGCTTTCACTTCTTGCGCCGGGCGATGGTGTTGTAAACGATATTTTAAAGTCACTTGGCATGGAACCGATTGACTTTTTAACTAATACAAAGTGCTTCCCGTGGATTGTTTTATTTTCTGATGCATGGAAAGAAATGGGTTGGGGCGCAATCATCTTTATTGCAGCGCTGATGGGAATTGACCCTTCTTTGTACGAAGCTGCAATGGTAGAAGGAACCACAGCTGTTCAGAGAACATGGTACATTACGCTGCCATCGATTCGTCCTGTAATTGTTATGGTTGTTTTACTTAAACTTGGAACAATCCTTAATGCAGGATTTAACCAGATTTTCATGTTGTATAACACATCTGTATTCAGCGTTGCAGACATTATTGATACCTGGGTTTACCGTCAAGGTTTGCTTGATGCAAGATTCTCTCTTGCGACGGCGGTCGGTATTTTTAAGGGAATAATTGGAACTTTGCTTGTGGCTTTTGCAAACAGACTTACAAAAGTTGTAGCTGATTCAAGCCTGTTCTAAAAAGGAGATTGCAATGTCTAATAAAAACAGCGAAAAATCAAAGCTTATGATGCAGATGACAGGCACAGATAAAATTTTCTATGCAGTTCTGGATGTTTTTCTTGTCATCACATTAATTGTAATTGCAATTCCTCTTTGGAGTACAATAACACTTTCTTTCCGTCCGGCAGATTACATTGGTAACAACATGCAGGGAATGTTTCTTGCTCCGTGGAAATGGTCAACAGCCGCTTACAAGGCATTACTGGGAAACCGCGGTTTTACACTGGCTTTTGTAAACAGTTTGAAAATTCTGTTCTTTGGTGTAGCTACTGCGCTTATTCTTACAGTTCCTATTGCATACGGACTTTCAATTCAGACTTTACCGGGAAGAAAATTCCTTAATATTCTTATTCTGGTTCCGTATCTGTTTAACATCGGTTTGATTCCGCATTATTTAGTAATTACAAAACTCGGTCTTGCAAATCATCTTGCGGCAGTTTTTCTGCCTGTAGCAGTAACAACTTACAACTGTTTGATTATGCGCAGTTTCTTTGAAGGAATTCCTGATTCATTAAAAGAATCTGCACGTATTGATGGTGCACCGGAATGGCTTGTTCTTGTAAAAATTATTTTACCACTTTCTAAGCCGATTTTGATGACAATCGGATTGTTCTACGGAGTTTCTTATTGGAACGACTTTTTTAACGCCATGCTTTACTTGAGTAAAAATGAATTACAGCCGCTTCCGATTCTGCTTCGTAACATTCTTCTTGCAAGCGGTATGAACGAATATGTTGAAGTTAATGCATTCGGTGAAGCTCCGATTGCTGCAATTAAGGCAGCTTCAGTATTTATGTCTGCAATACCTATGGTAATTGCTTATCCATTTATTCAGAAATATTTCACAAAGGGAACACTTTTGGGAAGTGTCAAAGGTTAATCTTTGGCATATTAATTTGGCTTAAAAAAAGGCACATAGATTTGGCTTAATAAAATAGGAGGACTTTTATGAAAGTAACAAAAATGGCAGCTGCCGCATTGGTTTTGGCAATGGGCGCTTCGCTTTTTGCAGGTGGATCAAAAGAAAAATCTTCTGGTCCTGTTTCAATTGATTTGTGGTATGGAGCTGCTGTTACAGAAGCTGGTCCGCCACCAGCTGACTGGGAAGTTTTAACAACACTCAAAGAAAAATTCGGAATTGATTTACTTCTTACAGCATTACCTTCTTCAGGTTCAGACCAGGATCAGAAGATAAATGCAGCAGCAGCTGCTAATGCTCTTCCTGACCTTTTCCTTGTTGAACGCCCGACATGGCTTCGCCTTGTAGATCAGGGACTTGTTGCTGAAGTTGATGATATGTATGCAAAAATGCCGAACCGCAAGGCACACTACAATGAAGACAGCAAAATCTTTACAACAGTTGACGGAAAATCTTATGGTCTTGCAGATCCAGCTTCTTTGGTAAGAAATGAAGGTGTTCTTATCCGCAAAGACTGGCTTGATAAACTTGGTCTTAAAGTTCCTGTAACTCTTGATGATTACATGAACGTAATGAAAGCCTTTACATTCAATGACCCTGACGGAAACGGTAAAAACGATACATGGGGTTACGGTGCATTTATTGAAATTTATTCTGATGCAGAAGGTCTTGGCCGCCGTATGGAACCAATTATGGGTGCATTCGGAATGTGCGGTACATGGGGAATGACAAAAGCAAAACCTGGACTTAAAGTTCTTCAGCCTGAATATTTTGACGCACTTACATTCGTAAAGAAAATGTGCGACGAAAAGGTAATTGATCCAAACTGGCTCACATATAAAAAAGATGATTTCCGTGCTGCATGGAAACAGGGTCGCTTTGGTATCATGCGCGAACAGAATGCTGCATTTGCTGCTAAAAATAACTATGCTCCATTTGACAAGAACTTCCCGAACGGAGAATGGATTGTTATTGACCCGCCAAAAGGTCCAAAAGGTCTTCAGGCTGCAGGAAACTATTCTGCAAGTTTCCGTATTCTTGCAGTTTCTCAGAAAGCTGCTGATGCAGGAAAGAAAGATGCAATTGCAAAACTTCTTAACTGGATGTCTGACGAAGGTCCAGACGGCGGATACTACACACTCGGTTGGGGTAAAGAAGGTGTAAACTTTGTTAAGAAAGACGGAGTTCCAACTTCTGCAGGTGTACCAGATCCAGCAAAAGCTTGGGATAAGGCAGAAAATGTAAACCTTACACAGCTTCGCAACATGGTATTCTACAACAGTGGAGTTGAAATTAAGGCACGCTACCCTGCATATATTACAGATGTTTCTAAGAAAGAAATGAGTGCCGGTAAAGTATTGCTTGATATGCAGAGCCGTCCATGGGAAAATGCGCTTAACAACACATTGCTCCCACCGCCAAACGCTGATGTAAAACGCTTCCTTGAACAGGGTGTTCTTGAATTCCTTACAGGAAAACGTAATCTTACAAAAGATAACTGGAATGCTTGGGTTGCAGAATTCAAGAAAGTTGGTGGAGAAGCTTGGAATAATGCTGGCGTAGACTTCGCTAAGAAAAACAATTTGCTTCACTAATATATAAATAATGGGGGAAACCCTGCAGGAAAAGGGATGCAGGATGCCTTTGCACCGTGCTGATTTTTTGCCGATGCTTTCCGGCATCCCTTTTTTATGATTCAAATTTTCCATTCTGATAAAACAGATAATAAATTCAGGCTATGATAAAAACGTCATTAAAACTTGCACAGAATACAATAAAGAATTTTCCTTCTCAAATAAACTGGCATTATTCACAGGCATTTGCTTTGCGGGCAATTCTGGAATCTGCAAAAGCAGAAAATGACGAAAAATCAATATTATGGATAAAACAGATTTTTGATTCCCTCATTTTAAATAACGGAGAAATTAAAGGATATAATAGGGAAGACTTTAATCTTGATTCCATACAGCCTGGAAACCTTGCTTTTGAGTTTTATAAACTTACAGGCGAGGAAAAATATAAAACAGTAATTCAAAAACTGCACCAGCAGTTAAAGGAACAGCCACGGACAATAAGCGGTGGATTCTGGCATAAGAAGATTTATCCATGGCAGATGTGGCTGAACGGTTTTTATATGTATGCGCCTTTTTATGCACGCTACGGAATTGAATTTGGCGATAAAGAAGACATTGCTGATTTACATCGACAGATATCGTTGGTAGAAACGCATTTTAAAGATACAAAAACCGGTTTGCTTTTTCAGGCCTGGGATGAATCCAAAAAACAGTTATGGGTGAATGGCAAAAACGGCTGTTCTCCTATAATTTTTGCCAGAGCTGTCGGCTGGTATGCCATGGCACTTGTGGATATTCTTGATTTTATTCCGAACGACAAAGACAATCATCTGTATAGAAATGCAATAATTAAAGCCGCCAATTTACTAATTACGCCTGTAATAAATTGTCAGGACGAAGAGAATGGTATGTGGTATCAGGTTATGGACAGACCAAATCATAAAGGCAATTACCATGAAACTTCGGCTTCGGCAATGTTTGTTTATTTTTTATATAAGATGAACAGAAAAGGCTATATTACCGGTGACAGTAAAAAAGTTATTCAGGCTGCTGATAAAGGATATGAAGGAATCTGCTCAAAACTTACAGAAGATAAAGACGGAAACCTGCATGTTAACGGAATTTGTGACAAAGCAGGGCTTGGCGGAAATCCATATAGGGACGGTTCTTATAAATATTATATTGAACAGCCTGTAGTTTCTGATGATTATAAAGGAATCGGAGCCTTTATTTTTGCGACTCTGGAACACGAATTGTGTTCATAGCAGACAGGGCATTCAGCACACGGTTTTGAATCAGACAGACAGAATTTCCTGCATTTTCATATCCGGGTGTTTTGGCGTCTGAGTTAGTTGTAAAAACGTTAAATTCAACAGTTTTTTTATTTTCTTCATCGCCCCAGTAATCCCAGATTTTTTTGCATATTACGTCAGAGAAATTGCAGTTAAGCCATGTGCATTTGGCAAAATTGCGCCATGGACGGGCCAGATAAACATGTTGCGGCCCCGAATCAAAATCTTCACATTTAATTATTTTGCAGGAATCAAAAATATAGCCGATGCCATCTTTTGGTGTAGAAGGTGCTGCAATGTAGCATTCAGTTGTTGTTTTGTGAACACCGATAACACAGTTTTTAAACAATGCATCGGCACTGCCAAATATAAAATCAACTGTTCCACAGATATAGCAATTTTCATATATTTGGGTTGATTTTTTACGGGGAAGATTTTGTTCGGGGCCGCAAAAACCGCCCGGAATCCGCTCTTTTTCTGGCAATGGCCCGGTAAAAAGCGTATCCTGAAAGCCAAGCAGCTTAACATTTTTACAAAAAACGTAACTTGCAGAAGCATAAAGAGCTATTGCCTGACCTGCAACCGTTCCCTGACCTGCGGTGTTTTCTATAGTAAGATTTTCAAGAATTACGTTTGTGCCAGAAAAATATGCTGTGTAGCTTCTGAAAGTTCCTGTAAGTTTTCCGTCTCTAAACGGATCTTTAGCGCCGATTTTTCCTGTAATTATTGTATTTTCAGAATCTTCACCCTTTATGTAAATTGATTTTTTATTTGAAAAAATCTGGCCGTAATATATGCCCGGTCTTAAAACTATAAAGAGCTCTTCTTCCGGACAGCCAAGGGCTTCCTGTATTGTTGAAAAATCACCTGTTCCGTCGGGAGAAACGATTATTTTTTTCATATTTATTGAAAATCCTTCTATATAATAGATTATTTTAGATTGCATTTTGTTATTTAAAGTCGCCTTTTGTGGTTACAAATTGCAATTATACCAGAATTTTAAGCTTATTGCATTAAATTGTTAGTTGCCAAAATAGAAATAAATGGTATAATTAAAGTTGTGCTTATAGCGTCCGGAAAAATACCCTGTAACTATTTTATTGGTTATCAGGGTGTTTTTTTCTCTGGATTTATTAAAAAAAATTATAGACCTTTGCCAGTTTTATTTTGTAAATAAAATCAGCGTGATAAAAGCCCAAAAAGTACTTTCGCTAAAAAACTCACCTCCAAAGTCTCAGATACAAATATTTATAATATCAGTGTTTATATTAAAGCCGAACTTTTCCTATATCAATTGAAAAGAAAGGATAAATATCATTTCTGGTTTTTCCGATGCCTCCGCGCAGAACCATACCAAATGAATCGGAAAAACGTATTCCTAAATCTGCGGAAGTACGCCATACGGCAGAATCCTTTGAAATATCATCCCGTTTGTGCCAGATGTTTCCGAACGCACCGCTTAGGGCAAAAAAGGCTTTTCCTCCTAAAATTGTGAGCTGATCCCACGGACTAAACATCAGTCCGCCCGCAAAAGCTGCTTTGTATAGTCCGTAATCCAGCGATGCTGCAATATTGGGAAAGAAATTTCTGTCTGCAGTATAAAAGCCAAAAACAGGAAGCATTTCTGGATAATCAGCCATTTTTTCGCTGAAATTTCCGCCGGCAAAACCTTTTGCAAAAAGTCCGAATTTTTGCCCCAAAGGTAAAACACTTTCTATAGAAACCTGTTCTACATCAAAGGAAGGATTTTCTTTTATATCTTTAAGCGGGAAAACTGCTTCGCTTAAAAAATCAAAGTAGAATCCTTTTTCCGGCAGACAGTTGGAATTTAAAAAATTTATGGATTGCTCGGCAAAGAATTCAAAGGCTTTTGTTTCTTTTCCCTCGTCAATTTTATCTGTGGTATCGTAAAATCCTATATTTCCGCCTAAAGCGAAAGTAAACCAACTGGAAAAAGGAATACCGATGGAAAGTTCAACAATACGTTTGTGGATTTGCTCTGGCGCCATCGGGTAATAATCAAAGCCGGAAGAAACTATGGACTGGTCATTTTCAATGAGGGCTTCAAGTTTTGTAAAGGCAAGAGAGCCGAACGGCTGAATGTAATCCATGGAAAGCGAATAGTCTGTAAAAAAACTTCCGCTGATTGAAAATATGGAACCTTTGCCTAAGAAATTTTCTTTGCGGACTTGTGTGCGCATGGTAATATCATTCATTGCATCGGTTGTTAAAGTTCCTTTATAGTCAAAACCTAAAGAGACTTTAAAATCTTTTGCTACTTTTTTTGAAAGTATAACTTCTATATTAGAATCGCGGGAATTTACCTGACGGATTCGAGTAAGAACTGTTTCATATATTCCGGTTTTATATATGCTTTTTTCAAAAGAAGAATAATCAGCAGGGGAGAGAGGTTTGTTTTTTATAGAAGAAAATGCACGTTCAACTATTTTTTTGTCCTGTTCATTTCCGCCTGAAACAGAAACTGAAGTTACAAATGGCAAAGGATTATCTTTATAGGAAGATTCAAATTCTACAATTCTCTTTGGTGTGGCAGAAGAAAGGCTTTCTGTTTTTTCTTCAATTTCTTTTTTTATCCGTTCAAATTCTTTTCTATATTGCTCTATGCTGATTTTGCTGCTTTTATAAATTTCCTTTGATTTTGCAAAATCAAGAATTGTGCAGTTTGCATAATCCGGGAACATGACAAGCGATGCTTTTTTATAAATGTCCCTGTTTCTTACAGACTGTTCAAGGTTTATCATCTGTTTTAAGGCTTCGGCAGGACTTGTATTAAAGCTTTCAAGGTCTTCATTTAATAAAGAAGAAATTTCTGAAACGATGATTATGTCATAGCCCATTTTTACGGCAATAT
>JAEEGK010005166.1_pt1 | contig 31598 bp, 19 predicted proteins | sample 8958771 | NCBI WGS metagenome assembly JAEEGK01 (sample SAMN16246547, study PRJNA631951) | gut metagenome | biome: gut microbiome; feature: rumen; material: SC-attached | host: Bos | place: Iran: Karaj | collected 2018-10
TATAAAATAAATAACTAATTTAATTTTGATTAAAACAAAATTTTAAATTTTAAGATATAAGTAATAATAAATAATAATATTTATAAATATTATAAATTAAATATTTAATAATAATATTCTTTGATTTTTTAATTATTTTAATAAAATGTTTTTTCATGAACGATATAAAAGTGGCAATAATTTAAATATATTAAAAGATACAATAATTGAAGGACAATTAAATCATTTTTCAATTGGATTATTAATATTAGAAAAAAATGCCTCAAATCAAAAATACAACATTAAATTAATGAATACTTATGCATATGAAATATTAGAATTAAAAAGAACATATGATTTTAATAAATTAAAAGATAAAATGATAGAATTTAAAAAATGGGAAAATAATAATTTACAAGATTTAAATTTATATAATTTTATTTGCTCTTCGCATATAACAAATGAAATAAGTGGAACTTTTATATCTTCAATATCAATGATTTATGTTAAAATAAGATTTTATAATAATGAAATTTATATCTCAATTGATAATTATAATGATGAAAGAAAAGAATTACAAGGAAATTTATTAAAAGTTTTAAAATATCAATATTTAGTGACTTTATATCACGAATTAAATAATCCTTTAAATGCTTTAATTAATATTAATGATGAATATACTCAAGAAATTGTTGAGAACAATGAGATTACTTTAGAAAATTTTCAGTCAAAATTACATCAAATTAATTTGTTAGTTAATTTAATAAAAGCATTTATTAAAAATTTTATTTGGTATTTCACTGTTATTTTTGAAATAACTAATAATGAAAAAATTATTTTTCAGTCTAAAATAAATTTAGAATATTTATTTTCTAAAGTAGTAAAAAAATTTATTACTTTATTTGATTATAAAGAAATATCATATGATACAAATTTTTCTTTTTTAAATGATAAATTTATAATATCAAATGAGGTTCATTTAAACAATTTTATAAGAGGAATATTTAATTATATTTATAGAAACATACCAAAAAAAAATGGATTTAAAATAACATATAAATTAAAGAATAATAATAAAATAAAGATAAATTTTGTCAAGAATAATATAAACTTTTTAAAATCTAATTCTTTCAATAAAAGAAGTAAAATAATAGAAGATATATTATTTAACTATAAAAAAGAATTTAATTTTTCAAATAGTGTTCAAACAAATGAAATGACAAAAGAATTTTTAATAAAATTAAGTAACTTATTAAAAATCCATATAAAAATTTATAATGAAGATGATGATAATATAATAACTTTAATATTACCTTTTACAAATGAAAAAGAAGAAACAGAAGAAAGTATTCATGAAATATCAAATTGTCAAAAAAATATAACATTAGAAGCCATAAATAGGCAAATTTCATTATGTGAAAAATTACAATCTTTAGTTTATGAAAAAAATTCAGAACATTCAACTTCACATTGTCAAAATTCAGTTAAATCTGTGAATAATTATTTTATAAATTATAATATTCAAATATCAACTCCAGATAATAAAATAATTGATAATAATAATTACAAAATGAATCTAAATAATATTAATAAAAAAACATTATTTAGACATTCTGATTGTGGTATAATGAAATTAGAAAATGACCCTTTTATTAAAATTGCAAATGAAAAAAATCCTTTTTCAAGTCAAATTTCACAATCAAATGAAGAATTAGATGAAATTTTTTCCATATCTCATAAATATAGACATACTTTTAAAAGAAAAAAAAATTATTCATCTCAAGAAATTACAAGACATAAATTTTATTTAAATATAATTGATGAGCCTACAATTAATAATATAAATTCAAAAACTATAATAAAACAAAATATAAAGCTAAGTAATATTGATTTAAAAAAAAATAATATATTGAAAATAAAACAATCAAAAAAAGTAAATAAAGCCACAACAGCAGAAAATAATCTTTTACAATTAGTAAATCCAAATATAAAAAAAATAATAAATAACATAAACAATCCAAATCAAGAAAATACAAATAATGGAAATAATTTTGATAATTTCATAATGATAAAAAAAAATAATTTTATAGTCCCTCAAAAAAAGCATTTATCAAATTTAGATAATCCAAAAATAACATTATGTAATTGTAATAATATTTTAATTTGTGATGATGAAAATTTTAATTTAATGACAATTAAAAATATGTTAAAAAAATTTAATATTAATGCAGATACAAGTACAAATGGACAAGAATGTATTGAAGCAATTATAAAGAAAAATAAAGTAAATTGTGTTTGTGATAAATCTGAATATAAATTATTATTTTTAGATATGATGATGCCTATAATGAATGGTTTGGATTGTGCAAAAAAAATTCAAGAAATGATTGATAATAAAGAAATTAATTCTGATTTGAAAATTATTATTATTTCTGCACATATTGAAGAAAATTTAATTAACAATTTAAAAAATATTAAATGTATTGTTGAAGAAGTTCCTAAACCTTTAAAGAAAAGTAAATTAGAAGAAATTTTAAATACTTATTATTTCAATAAATGATTTTTTTTTTTGTATTATTTTGAATGTTGAATTAATGTTTTCTGTTGATTTGTTTTATTATTTATGCTTTTATTTTTTATATTTGTAAAACATATTTTATAGATTATCCTTTAAGAAATTGAAGGAAATAATTAAATGTATAATATAATAAATATAAAAATATACATAAATAAATATTTTTTCTTTATTATATAATTCAAAACTTTATAAAAAAATTTATATTATTTATTAATAACAATAATTTCAGAAATTAAAAAATATAAAAGAAATATTAATTCACTAATTCCAGTAAAAGAAATATTTCAATATTTTAAAACAAAATCCATTAAATCTACTTTTAACAGTGATTTGATTAATTTCCTTAATAAAATCAATTCAATTGATTTTATAAAAAATAATGAATAATAATTTTCTATTTTTGCTTTTGTATTATAGAAAATATAATAAATACATTAAATCTAAATTAAGTTTGACATATTAACTTTTTTAGTAATATTATTCAATTAAAAGAATAAATTTTATAATAAATTATAATTTAGATAATAATTTAAACTAATAAAGATACTTATTTATGTTCTTGAAGAAGAATATTATAATTTTCAAATAATTTCAAAGTTCTTTTTCTGATTAATTCCATTTTATAAATACAATCTTTTTCTATGTTATTTTTAATATCATAATGATTTATATTACAATAACTTTTAGTATTTTTATTTAAAGATAGTATTTGTCTACTTTTAACCAATTTAAATTTAATTTCATTATTAAATTTAGGATCAATAGTATTAAATGTAGGAAGATTTTTTTCAAATGAATTTTTAATTTCTGTTTTTCTACTTTGTTCTGAATTAATTTTTGTTTCTACTTTTGTGGTTGTAATATTCATTGAATAATCATTAAATGAATTAAATTTTATTCTTTGATTATTCATTAATATTATTTTCTTTTTATTTTTTGGAATATATTCATCTTCTAATCTCTTTTTTAATTCATTATTTTCATTTTGAATTTTATTCATTTCTTTTTGTAATATTTCTAATTTTAATTTTAACTCTTTATTTTCTCTTTCATAGTCAATTTTAATTTTATTTCCTTTTATTTTTTTTTCAAATTTTTCTATATATGGTTTATTAAATGAATATGATTTTTTTTTTTTGAGATTTTTAGATGATGATGGTCTTAAATTAGGAAATTCCTTATTATTTGAATTGGAATTATTAAGGTCACTTATTTTAATTTTTAATTTCATTTTATTTGTCATTATTCTATTTGAAAATAAATCCATTTTTTTTAAACTATCACATTAAATTTAAATTTTTTTTTTAAACAAAAAATTATTTTTTATTTTATTTAATAAAATTTTAATTAAAATAAATCAGTAAATTATTTGAATATGAAGAAGGAGGTAAAATATATTAAAATTGATAATTATAGTTTCTTTATATTTCATCTTCTAAATATTTATCAAATATTACAGAAATTCAAATACCATTAAATTTACATTTACAAAAAATACAATATTATATAAAATATTATTCATCGTCTGCTTTAATCACTGAAAATTCAATAATAACATACAAAAATAATTCTAATTATGATAGTTCTTTTAATTGCCCAATTTCATCAATAGAACATTCATTTTCAGATATTCAAATAAATCAGATTAAAAAAATTGTAAGTAATGATAATGTAATGCATATGATAACAAATGAAGGTTTATTATATTCAATAGGGAAAGATTATAATAATTATGGAATTTTAGGAATGGGAGATTTAGTGCATGAATTAAATGAATTAACTTTGAATAATTTTTTTTTAAATATTAGAATTAAAAATATTTCAATTTGTGAAAAATATTGTGTTTGTATTAATAGTAAATTTAACATTTTAATTTTTGGTATTTTTAATAATAAAAAATATTCAACTCCAAAATCAATTAAAAATGAAAGTGAATATTATTATGATAAAATAAAAGCATCTAATAATTATTTTGCTATATTAGATGTTAATGGCATTTTAACTTATTATGGTTATATAAAAGAAACGAAAAAAATTAATGAAGATGAAAGAATAATTCATAAAAAAATTGATTTTGACTATAATACTGAAGAAATAGATGATTTTATTTGTTTGGAAAATTATATTTGTATTTTATCAAATCATAGAAATGTTTTTTTGTATAATGAATCTGGTTTATATAAAATTCAAATCAATGATTCAATTAACAATATATATAAAATGAAAAATTGTATATTTCTTTTTTCTACAAATAAAAAAATAATACATATATTAGAATATAATAATAATAATTTTATATCAAAAACATATAAAATAAATGATAATATAGAATTATTAGGAGTTGTTCATAATTATATTTATAATCCTCATGAAATAATATTTAAATTTAAAGGAAACTATTTTCAAAATATTACTACTATTTTTACTTTGATTTTTTCAAATACTTCAAATGAAGAAAATAACTTAATTTTAAAAAATAATTTTGATAATAATAAAATATTAGAGAATTATTCATATATGGAAACACAAAGTTTAAATCCAGGAAATTCTTCATTAATTAGATTAAGTCAAAGTTTAGGTTCATTAAGAGGATTATCATATAGTAATTCATTGTCTAATTTTTCCAGAATTGATAAAATTTCTAAAATGTTAGAAAGAATTTTTGATAATAAGTTAAATGAAATTAAAAGAAAAAGGTCATGCAGTGCAAATAGAAGAATTTATTTAGAAAAGATTATAGAAAGAGATAATGAATATAGTTATTATGATAATAAAAATTATTTAACTAGAAGTTATAAAAATGTTTTTAATCAAAAATTATCAAATAATTTTTATTCAAATTTACATAATGATAGATATGAAAATTTAAATAATAATTTGGTAAATATTGAAACATTTGGAAATGAGAATTTAAATAATTTTGAGATAAATGAAAATAATTCTAATATTAATAATGATGATAATAATAATGAAAAAATAGAAAATAAAAATAAAATTGGAAATATATCTTTTAAAAATCTTGAAGAAATTGAAAACAAATTAAAAAAAACCAGTAAAAATAATTTTATTATTCAAAACTTTAAAATTCGTTATACTTCAAGAAATAATAATTCTAGCATACCAAAAATTGTAGAAAAAAAAATAGTTAATTTCAATATTGAAAAACCAGATAATAAATTAAAATTATATAAAACAAAAATTAATAATAATATTTTAAGTCTTGATTCAATTATTCAACTACATAATATAGAACACCAAAAAAAAAAAGAAATAGAATTAATAAAGCAAAAACAAAAGGAAAAAGATGAAGAAATAAACAAATTAAAAGAAATACAATTAAATCAACAAATAGAATTTTTAATGATAAAAAAATTTAATGAAGAAAAAGATAAAGAATTAAAAAGATTAAAAGATACTGAAAAAGAAAAAGAATTAGAAATAGAAAAACAAACTGAAATATTAAAAAATTTAAAATTACAACAAAAAAGTAGACAACAATTTTTAATGATAGATCAAATATCAAATTGTAATATAGAAAAGAATTTAAATACTCCAAAAAATTTACAAAATCCTTTAATTAATACAATATCAAAATCAATAAAATTATCAACACCTCAAATTGAAGAAAATAATTTTTTATATAAATCATTATCTAATTTTGAAGAACAATCAAATCCAAAAAAAAAGAAACAATTTCTTATAAGATCAAATAGTCAAATTTTTGAAGTAGAAAATAAGAATATAAAACCTTTATTTAATTCTAAAAATAAAAAAGAATATTCTGGTGTTTCAAGTGTAAATTCTTCATTTAATACATTTAAAAAAAAACCTATGAAAAAATTTAAAGGGAAAAATATAATAATTGTACCATCAAAAGAAGTTTTATTTAATATAATAAAAAATAAACAAATAGATTCTTTAGATACTTCAATTTATTATCAAGTTCAAAATGAAAATGATACAATATTAAAATATAAATCTAATAAATTTGAAATTATTAAATTAAATGAAATAAAAGATAATAATAACAAAGGAAAAACAGAAAGAATATTAAATAGAGTAAATTCATCATCAAATAATTATAAAAAAAATAAACCTGTTAGATTATGTAATTCAATAGTTTTAAATTCATCAAATATTAAAAAAAAAAGTCCATTATCAATAATAAATAATACAAATAATTCTAAAAATCTTAACAAAAAAGTAATGAAAAGAAGTTATAGTTCAAAAAAATTTTCTTTAAGTAAATATTATAATAATGATTCATCACAAAAATTAATTTTTCAAAGTAATAATAATGGTAAATCATTTGAAAGAAGTATAACACCTCTTAAATTAATTTCTCAAAAAAGTTCTAATTATATTCCATCAAATCTATTTAATAAAAAAAATAATGAAGATAATATTAATATTGATAAATTAACTGATAAATATATTCATTTTTTACAAAAAAAATATGGAGAACAATTTATTGATGAAAATTTAAAAAATTATCAAGAAAGTGATTTAATTAAAGATTTTATGAATAATGAAATAATAAATAATAATGATTCTGAATTTTTGATATCAAATAATCAATTTTCTTCTATTTCTGAAATGGAAAAATTTATGAATGAACATTTAAAATTTGAAAATATTAAAAACAAATTAAAAGAAATAGATAATAATTTATTAGTAGAAAATTTCTTTCATGATTTTATAACTTATGAAGAAGAAGAAAAAAATTTTATTCCATTTGAACCAATTGAACTTGATTATAGTATAATATCAAAAAAATAAAAAAAACCCATTTCATAAATAAGAGAAAAAAAATAAATAGAATGTATATTTTATTTAACAAATTATATAAGTATAAAAAATGTTGTAATAAAAATTATATAAAAAATGATTTATTAATAGATTATTTATTCGTTTTTTTTTTTATTAAAAATATATTAAAACAAAAAATGTCAGAAAAAAAAGAATTTGATTTAGAATCAACAGACAAAACAAAATTAAAATTTACCTTATCAATACAAAATAATACAATAGTAATTGAATCAAATGGAATAGATAATAAAACTTTAAAATATGATGGAACATTTATGAAAGAAGAATTAGATAAAGTAAGTAAAGTATTTAAAATGGAAGAAACACTTGAATCTGCTTTATTAGTTTTAACTTGGTGTTTTGAAGAGAAAAAAGTTATTGTTGATAAATTAAATAATTCTTTAGATTTAACTTTTGCCCCTAAAGCTTTTTATTTAGAAGATTTTCATTTATCTTTAAAACAATTATCTATTATTGAAGCTGTTGATAAAATTGGAAAACAAGTTTTTAATACTGACATTGGTGCTAAAATCGAAGAAGGAAAACAAAAAATAGAAGATAAAATAAATAAAGGAATTAGTGGTATTAAAAATTTTTTTGGAGTTTAAAATTAAAAATATTATTTTATTGAAAAAAAAATAAAATAATAAATAAAAATAATAATTAAATAAAAAATAAAAATATATCTCTTTAAAAAATAACAACCCAAAAAAATTAAAGAATAAAAAAAATACCTAAAATCAAAAATTAAAAAAAATAAAAAATATAAAAAAAAAAATGACACAAGAATTCTCAATAGGAACATTTGGTGAAGGTCGTGTAGGAAAAACATGTATATTAAAGCGTTATTTAAAAAATACATTTGACGACGAAGAATTATCAACAACATCAGCATCAAATTTTGAGCATATTGAAGAATATAATAATCAAAACTACACTCTTTCAATTTATGATACAGCAGGACAAGAAAGATATGGAACATTAACAAATCAATATATAAATGGATTAAATGGTTTATTTTTAGTTTATGATATTACAAGTAGAGAAACTTTTAATAAAATTGATAATTGGATGGATCGTGTTAAAGAAAGATTAGATGTTAATAAAGTTGCCATTATTTTAATTGGAAATAAATGTGATGATAATGAAAATAGAGAAATTAATAAAGATGAAGGAGAAAGTTTAGCAAAAAAATTAAATGTTCAATTTTTTGAAACTTCTGCTGCTAATGGACAAAATGTTAAAGAAGCTTTTATTGCTCTTTTAAAAAAACTTATTGAGTTGAATGAAGGTGAAAATCCAAAAAATAATAAAATGAAATTGAGTAAAGGAACTAAAAAAGGAGGAGGATGTTGTAGTACTAAGTAAATATTTTATTATTGGTTTTTATTTACTTTTTTTTTTGGCTTGTTTATTTCTTATTTTTATAGTTTTTTTTTAGTTTTGAGTTATTATATTTTTTAGATAATTAAAAAAATTAACAAATGAATTAAGTATTTAAAATTTAAAATTAAAATATATTAACAATTAATTTAATTAAATAAAAGAATATGATTTTTTTTTCTATATCAAAATGAAACAGAAATATGAAAAAAAAGGAATTATTTTTTTTTCATTAAATAATAATATTAAAATTAATTTTATGGTTTAAAATATATAATTTTTTTTCATATTGTTATATTTAAAGTATAAATTTATTATTAAAAAATTGCTCTAGTGAGCCAGTCTGGGGGCTGGTCAGGACTTCAAATCCTGGGGAGGTGAAAGCCTCAGGCGTTCAATTCGCCCTCTGGAGCGTTTTTTTTTATTATATTTTAATTAGGTTATTTCATTTTTTTAAATATGATATTTATTATTTTTTATCTTTAAAGATTTTTTTTCCTATTTTTTTACTTTTTTTTTAATTTATTGATGTTATTTTCTTTATATTATGAATAATTTGATTTTATTTTTTTTATAAAAATTGTTATTCTGGTATTATAATTATTATATTTCATTGTATTCATTTTTTTCTCTTTATTTTTTCATACCGAAATTTCTAGAAAAAAAAAATAAAAATCCTTAAAAAAATTTTCTGGTGAAAAATACATTAAAAACCAATAAAACAAAACTCAAAGAAAGAAAAACAAAAATCTAAAATTAATTAATATACATCAACCAAAAAAAAATCTATTTAAATCTTCCAAAAATAAAAAAAATTATAAAAATTAAATGAAAATGCAAAAAGGAAAAGCAACAAAAGAAATAGCAGAAATTAAAGCATTACTAGAATTAAAAAAAACATTTAGTCTCCAGCGTTTAATGCATGATTATAACGAAATAAAAAATCAACCTATTCCATTATTTGGAGTATCAGCTATTCCAATAAAAGACAATATGTATGAATGGCATGGAAATATAAAAGCATCAGCAGATAATATATATAAAGGAGCAGTTCTTCATTTTAAATTTATGTTCCCAAAAGATTATCCAATTTCACCTCCTAAAATTTATTTATTAAATAGAGAATTTAATCATCCTAATGTAATGTATGATAAATCAATTTGTTTAGATATGTTAGTTAAAGGAAAAAATGATTATAAAGGATGGAAAAGTGGTTATACTGTTCTTTCAATTTTACTTCAATTACAAAATTTCTTTTTTGATGTTGATGATACTTTTTTAAAAAAAAGTAAAGAAGAAATGGCTAAAATTACAGATCAAATTGAAAAATGTAATGAATTTAAATGTAGTGAATGTGAACATAAAGGAAGTTCAAATCCTTATCCTCCATTTTTATCTAAAGTTGAAGATAATTCTATTTACAAATTATCAGAAGAACAATATAAAAAACTTAAATTTGAAGAATTATGTTGTTATCATAGAAAAACTAATTTTAGAGAATCACCTTTAGGTTTAGGAATCAGTGTCTCTAAAGTTTCAAGAACTGGTGAAATAAAAGGAGTTGAACCTTGTTTTGATTTTGTTAGTTTTAAAAGTTATACTAAAGAAAGATTAAGAACTGCTTTTAATGGAAAAAGATTTACTCATTGGTTCCCTTTATATTTTGGAGAAAATAAAGAAAAAGTATTAAGAGGTATTACTAGAGCAATTTCTATGATTGTTAAAGGAAATGCAAAAAGTTTTAGTGAAGATTTAATTTTAAAATGTATGCCTAAATTTTTTAATTATGTTTGTTTAAATATTATAAGTGAAAAAGTTCATAATTCATCAAGAGCAATTCAAATTTTAATTTATTTATTTAGAATATTACTTTTATTATCAGAAGCTTATCCAAATTTGAAAAAAATGTGTAATGAAAATATTGATAAATTCATAAAAGATGAAAAAAATAGAGTTAAAGAAGTTACACCTTCATTAGGAGATTTATTAGTTATGTTAAGTATAAGTGATTTTACTATTGAAGATTTATTACCTGCTTATATAGGAGAAGGAATGGATAGACAAATTTTTTGGATTTTACAAGAAATTAAAGAATTTGAAAAATTAATTAATTCAAGTGAAATTGATAATGTCAGAGCTAAAATTTGTTATAAAACTGGAATTGTTTCTGAACAGCTTCTTCTTTTTTATTATTATTTCTTAAAGAAATTAATTTATAAAGATTGTAAAAATTTAGATGAATTTGCAAAAAAATTAGATAGTAATTATGGTAATTTAACTGATAATGAATGTGATCTTCATAGAAAAGAAATTAGTAAAATATTAAAAATTGATAATTTTAATGATTATTACAAATATATGAATTTAACTCCACCAACAGAAAAAGAATTAAATGAAAAATTAAAAAATGCTTTTCAAAATTCACTTAAAAAAGGATATCATGGAAATGATCAAGTAAGATTTGTTCCAGATGAAAAAGAACAATCTAATATTTATTTATCTAAATATCCAAAATTAAGTGAATTAGAAAAAGATGGTAAATTATTAGATGCAAATGATAATAAATGGAAAGAACTTTGTGAAAAATTTGATATTGTTCAATTATTTAAATATTCACATGTAAATGAAGAAATTACACCTTTGAAAATTATACAATTCCAAAGAGAAAATTTAGATAAAGAATTATTTTTTGAAATTGAGGTTCCTGTAAAAGAAAAAGATTGTGTTAATGAAATTATTACAAAAAAAAAATTTAAGAAAAAAGATGAAGATGAAGTTATTATTGAAAAAATGAATTTCAAACAATTATATTTAAAATTATATTTTGAAGATTATATAAAATTTTTCCCTCATATATGTGAATTTAAAGAATTATATTCAATAATTGATAAAGTTAAAGATGATATAATACATTTTACTTTTTATATTGATACTTTAAGTAATTTGAAAAGTGATTGGAATTATGTTAGAGTTATTCTATCAAAATTAGTTAATTTAAAATATTTAGAATTAGTTTTTAAAAATGCAGTCGGAATAAAATTATTAAAAAATATGATGAAAGGATTTACAAATTCACTAAAATCAAATTGTTTAATTGAACATTTAAAAATAAGAGTAAACCCTTCATGTTCATTATATTCAACAAAAGATTTAAATATTTTAACAATATTAGATAAATTACCAAATTTAAAAGTATTAGATTTAGAAAAAGTAAAAATAGATAAGAATTGTTCATTAAGAATAAGAAATCATTTATATTATTATAAAAAAATAGTAGTATTAAATATTAATAATTGTGGAATTAATGATGATATGGCAAAAGAAATTGCAGATGGTATAATGAAAGCAAAATCATTAGAAAAATTATATATTGCAAATAATAATATGAATAAAGGATTATCTAATATTTTATATAATTTAGCCTTTCAACCAAGTATAAAAGTAATTGATATTTCACTAAATACTTCTTGTGATAAATTCGAAACAGCAACATCATTATATAAATTACTTAAAATGAGTCAGACAATTGAATATTTAATTTGTTCTAATATATCTTCATTGAATAATTATTTAAAAGAAGATTTCTTTTATTCATTAGGTGATAGTAATTCTTTAAGTTATTTAGATTTGTCATCAAGTGGTAGTTTTTCAAATATTAGACTATTAGGTAATGCAATTTCATTTAATGGACTTAAAAATGGTAGTTTGAAATATATTGATATTTCTTTCACTTCATTAAATTATTCTTATTTTGTTCAATTAATTGAATCACTTGAAGTTTGTGAAAGTGAGCATTTTTCTTGGTATGGTTTTCAATTAAATACTAATATTTCAAAAGATTCTCATGATTATTATAAAAAGACTTTCAATTGTAATTTAGAAACATTAATTTTAAATGGTTCAAATTTAACAACTTATGATAATGTTAATGATATTAAAAATACTAATTTTATTAATCGTTTCAAAATTTTATTAAATAAAAGTAAACAATTAGATACTTTGATTTTTAATAATTGTACATTTAATAAATATTTCTTTGATATTATAACAAATGCTTTACAAGATGAAAATCAATTAAAATATCTTTCCCTTTCTCATAGTAATATTCATGGTGAAACTTTAAAATCATTTTTAAATGCATTTAAAATAAAAGATAAAAAAGAAACAAATCCACATTTTCATATTGAAGCTCTTAATTTAAGTTGTAATTTACTTGGTTATAGTGGAATTGAGGGATTATGTCAAGTTTTAAAAACAAATAAAACAATTAAATATTTGAATTTATATCATAATTTATTTGATGTAAATGGTGCAAGAAGAATTGGTGAAATTTTAAAAGAAAATACAACTTTAGAAAAATTAGATATTGGTTATAATAGAATTAGAAATGTTGGTTTTAATTCAATTATGGATGGAATAAAAGAAAATAACAATATCAAATTAAAATATTTAGGAGTTAAATATAACTTTATTAGAAATAATTCACTTGAATCAAATTTAGATAATTTAAATTCAAAAACAACTATTCCTTTAGAAGAAATTGAACTAAAAAAAAATCCATTTACAGATGAATTTATAAACAAATTTTACAAAGATAAATTTAATTCATATACAAAAAAATTAAAATTAGATATTTTTCAAAATTTATATTATTTAAATCCAGAAAGATTAGAAAGAACAGTTTGGATGTCTGCAGGTAATATTTCTGAAAAATTAATTTATAATGAATTATTAAAAAAAGAAAAAGAAATTATAAAAACAAAACAAAGTCATTTAGGTATTCCTTTATATATAAGAAAAATAAGAGGAAGAAAAGTTGGTCAAAAAAAAAATTCTACACCAAATGATCTTTTTGTTGAATTTATTGTACCTAATTCTGTTAATAGAATGTTAAATATTGCTGGTGCTTCCAATTTTAAAATTAATAATAAGAGAATTAGATGCTTTAAAGCTGGAACTAAACCTGATTTTATGCTTGTTAAGAAAAGAATTCATTGTTAAAATAAGAGTTGTTAACATTTTTTTAAAAGCTTTTTTTGCTTTTTCAGTTTATTTAAATTATTAATTATTTGATAAAAAATAAAATTTTTTGATGATTTCTAATATTTTATTTTTTATTATTTTTTTAATTAATTTTTATTTTTTAATTATTTTTTTTATAATGTATATAAATATAAATTTAAATAAAAAATAAATAATTCATCAATTAAAAGAAAATGTCAATTAATAACAACCATCAAAATAGGCAAATTTTATGTTTATTAACTCGAACCTGGTTACGAGATAGTCATGGTTTATATGATTATGAATCAGAACAAATAAAAAAAATGAATTTAGTATTAGGTGACTCAGTTAAGATTACAAGAAAAAAAAATGACCTTCAGACAAAATCACCAGAGAAAAAAATAGAAAATGATGAAGAATTAATTTTAAATATAAAATATGAAAAATATTCTACTTTCATTATAGAAAACCCAATTCAATTTTTAATGCAACCAACAGAAGAAAATATAACAAATCTCTCAAATAAAATATGGTATGTTTTAAAATCAGAAGAATCAAATTCAACAAATATACAAACAATAAATAATATAAATGATGATTACCATTTATGTAAAAATGACATTATTAAATTAGGAAGAGTAAAATATGCATTAAATCATATTCACATACCAGATAAAAAAAATATAATTGATATTGAAACACCAAAAGATAATTTATCATATAATATAGAAAAAATAAATATTCATTCAGATTCAGTTTTTAATTTTATTTATGAAGCTAAAAATAATTTAAATGAAAATGAAGATGAAAATATGTGTAAAATTTGTTATTGTAATGATAATAGTAATGATAATCCTTTAGTTAATTTATGTTATTGTACAGGAGGAATTAGATTTGCACATTATTTTTGTATTAAAAAATGGATGGAAACTAAATTAATAATTAAAGAAAATGAAAAAAAAACTGTTAAAAGTTATAATATTAAATCATTTAATTGTGAAATTTGTAAAACTCCATATCCATGTAAGATTTATTATTTATATAATTTAATTATTTTTAGTTCGATTTAAAATTGAAGGAAAAAAACAAATTTTTAATTTAATTGATATTGAAAAACCTAAAGGAGATTATATAATATTTGAATCATTAAATCAAGTTAAAGAAAATTGTAATATTAAATCAATTCATGTTATTTCATTAAATGATGATATAATAAAAATTGGAAGAGGACATGAAAGTGATGTTAGAATTAATGATATTAGTGTTTCGAGAATTCATGCTTTATTACATTATGATAAAAATACAGGAAGATTATTAATTAGAAATTTAAAAAGTAAATTTGGTACTCTTATTCTTTTAAAAAGACCTTTAGTGATTAAAAATAAAAAAATTGATTTACAAGTTGGAAGAACTTTTATTGAAGCTAATTTATTTAGTATGAAAGAATTTGAAATGTTAAAAATGGAAAAAAATAAAAAAATTGAAAAAGAATTATCAAAAAGTATACAAATTAAACAAGCAAGTGAAAGAGGAAATAATATTAATGAAAAAAATATAAATAATAAAAATAAGAGAAGAAGAGATAAATAATATATTATAAAATAATATTTATTTTTATTGAAGAAACTTTTTTTTTTTCAATTTTATTAAAGTAATTAAAAAAAATGAAAACTGAAATAGCAAATGAAAGAAATTTAAATTCAATATTAAAAGTAACAAAAGGAGTAATTCAAAATTCAAGAAATTTTCATAATTATTATGTAGAACAAAAAGATAATTTTTTTTCAAATCAACTTCCATTATTAACATCACCAACTTTAACAAATCGTTCAACTATATTAATAAAAAAACCTAAAATTGAAGAAATGAAAAAAATAAGAAGAGAACATATTAGATCAAATCAAATTCCAAAATTATGTCCTTTATATAATGAAAAAGGTGATTTAATGTCATCAATAGCAACATCATCTAAAATAAGTATTAAAAATTTAAATTTATCAAAATTAAATTTAAATGAAAATTTAGCAAATATTCCTTATATTGTTACCCAAAGATATTATAGAATTGGTAAAATCGGAAATGCATTTAATCAATTTCAAAGAGATGTTTTTTTTGATAAAAAATATTATAATTTAAAATATAATGAAAAAGAGATTTTTGGTGAAAAAGAAAAAATTAATGAAATTATACGTGATAGAATTGAAAAGTTAAAAAATGAAAATAATACTGATGAAACTAGTTCTTTTGATGAAAATTATGTATTTTGGAAAAATAAAAAGAAAATGAATTTAAATATTAAATCATTATCAATAACTTTTGAAGATATTACAAATGATGAAATAAAACCACAAAAAAAAGAAATAATGTTACCTTTTAATTTATTACCAATTTTTTATATAAATGGAGATGAAATATTTAAAAAAATATTAACAAGTGTTATTTATTTTGATGATGATTTTGATAAAATTGAATTAAAAAAAGAAGCACTTTATATATTTTTAAGAAATAATGAATCATATTTAAATGAAATAGAAAATAATATAGTTAATGAAATTGAATCATTTGAAATTACAAATAATATTAATAATAATGAAAATGATAATCAAAAAAAATTAGAAAATGAAATTTATATAACTGAACCTCAAGTAACAAATCAAATTCCATTAATTAAATCAGAAGAAGAAACAACAGAAAATTTTAAAAAAAGTTTTTATAATATTTATCCTAAAAATAAAAAAATATCAAATTATTTATATTATAATATATATCAATTTATTTGGTCAACTCCAAATAAATTATACAAAATAACAATTAATCTTCCTTTAATTACTTTTTCAATACCTTCAAATTCAATTAGAGTTCAACAATTTATAGATTATGAATTATTATTTTTTTTAATTGAAAATAATTTTTTAAATTGGGATTTTTATATAATAAAATATTTATCAAGTTTTAAAAGATTTAGATCTTTAATAGAAAATTTAGCATCTCATTCTATATTAAATTATATTCAAATATATCTTAGAAATCCAAAATTAAAAATTTTTAATTTTAATAATTTTGAATTAATTAATATAAATACAGATAAAGAATTAGTAAATTCAATTTTAGTTTTTAAACCAATTTATGCTTATGTAACAATTACTAATTATAATCTAAAACATGAAGATAAATATATTGTTCATTTTAATTTTTCTCAAATGGTAAAATTTATTCAAATTAAAAAATATTTAAATAAAGTTTTATTCTTTATTAAATTTTTAGATATTTTTTATGAAGATAATATAGTTTCTTATAATTATGAAGAATTAGATAATTTTGATATTGAAAATTGGGTTAAAGATGTTCAAAAATTTAATTTAGGAGGATATTTTAATTTAAATGAAGAAAAAAATGATAAAAAAGAATTTGAATTTTTAGGTAATACACCAAATATAAAAGTTAAAATAGAATTAAAAGAACCAAAAATACTTTTAAGACAAATAGATAATGGAAGAGAAGATAAAAAATGTTATAATGTAATTGATGATATTCAAATTGAATTATCAAAAGAAGATAATTTAATAAAATGGTCATCAATTATTCCAAAAGGAATATCAAAAGATAATGAAATTGTATCAGAAATTGTTAATCTTCCAGTTACAAAAAAGAAAATAAAAAATAAACAAAGTATGGATTCAGGTAATCAAAGAGTTTCTAGTATATATAGAAGAATGTCTAAAAAAAAAGAATATCCTGAAAAATTGAAATCAAAAGAACTTCTTCAAATTAATAATGTTAAAAATGTTATTAATAATATTCCTATTGAAGAAAAATAATAAAAAAATGATTTATAAAATATAATATGAGTAAAATTTAAACTGTAATAATAAAATTTAATAATTTATTATATTGAAATTAATTTTAAATATATTTTTTTTTTGGAAAAATATAATTTGAAAATTAAGATTAAATTAATTTTAATTTATATTACTTATTTTTTTAAATTTATTATTAAATTTAAATCATTTATGAATAGAAATTACATTGGAAAATATGAATCAAAATTTTTATTTATAATAGAAGAAAAAGATAACATAAAAATAATAGACAACGAAAACAATATCATAGCAACAATAAATCACAAACAAATATCATCTCAATATAATTTATTTCTTATAGGTCATTGTTACACATTAGACAGAATTTACTTTATATTTTTAGCAAAAACCGAAGATAAAGAAATAAAAAATATTTATTCAGGTTTATATGATTTAAAAATAAAAGAATATTTTCCAATATCACTTCCAGAATTAAATATAACAGAAATAATAGATTATATTCCAATAAAAGATCACACAACAATATTTGAACAAAATAAAATAATGTTTTTTGGTGGATTTAATATAAAAGAAAAATCAAAAATACAAAAAAGTTGTATAATATTTGATATTTCAATATATAAATTTGAAAAAATAAAATATTCAGAATTTACTTTTATACCAAGATTTAAATGTGGTTCAACTTCACAAAATGGGATTTTATATATTATTGGAGGATATACTTCATTAGAACAAAAAATTGAGAATATTACAGAATTAGTTCAATTTGCAAAATTTTATGAAGGAAAACTTCATAAATTTAATGTTGCTAAAATTGAAAAAGAATCTCCTAAAGAAATGATTAATAATTCTGTTTTTATTGTTGATGATAGATATGTTGTTTCTTTCTCTGGATTTAATTATTGTAAATTATGGATTATGGATACTAAAGATAATTCTGGAAAAAATTATGATTTAAGGAATTTTGGTATTGAAGGAAAAAATGATGAGAATAATTTTTATGAATGTATTCAATGTGATATTAAAGATGAAAAAAATATTAATTTAATAATTGCTAATTTAGTTAATTCTAAAATTAATATTATTAATAAGGATATACCATATTAAATATAATATAAATAATATTATTATTATAATTAAAGTATTATTTAAAATTTTAATTTTCAATTTTTTTTTTTCAAATAATAGGATAATATATATCACAAATTTCTTTTTTAAATAAAATTGCTTTATTCCAAAAATCATTTCTTCCAATAGTAAAATCTTCCTTATCAAATTTTTCTAACATTTTCTTAATAATAACACATTTTCCAAAAACTCCTTCTCTCTTTCCTAAATCATTAATATCAATTCCACTAATAATCATAAAAGAAAAAATATCAGCTCTATCATTTGCTAAACTTTTCTTACTATATTCACTAACAAAACAATTATTAGAATTATAATCATTATCTAATAAATCATTATCATTCCAAGTTTCCATATTTCCATAATAAAATCCTTTAGGATTAAAATATTCCCAAGAAGAATCAATATTATCAAATTTACCATTATCAACAAAATAATAATAATGAAAAATTTGATTATGAATAATATTTCTAATATATTTTAATTTTCTTTCTTTTGCAGAAAAAACCATTCCTCTAATATCATAATCATAATCTGGTAAAGCTGCTCTATATTCTTCTGTATTTAATGTACTTAAATTTATTGAATTACATAAAATAATTTGTTTTAATTTTAATTTTTGAAAAAAATTTTTTGAATATAATGATAATTCTAAAATTAATAATGGTAAATAGTAATTTATATCATTTTCTGTTACTGGTTCTAATTTATACCACCAAGTTTTATGATCTATTAATTTTGGAGATGTTATTATTGTTAATTCTAATCCTAATTTAAATATTATTGTTTTTATTGCATGATTTATATCTGGAGATAATTTTGGCATTGGTGTTGTTGTATATATATCTCTTTTTGAAAGGTTTGTTAAAAATTCCAGAAAAGAAAATTTTTGATATGTGAAAGGAGAAGTTTCTTTATATTGATATGTATACATTTTAGTTCTTCTTTTTTTTAGTTTTTTTTAAGTTTTTTAATTATTATTTAATTATTTTTTTTTTTTTGATTTTAATTTTTGGGTTTTTTTTGATTATATTTTTTTCTATTTTTTAGGAGGAAAAAAAATGGTTTTGAAATTATTATTTCTATTAATTATATTAATTAATAATTCATTTCAATATGAAATAAATGATGAATATAAAAACCAAATAAAGGCATTTAAATCTTTAATAAAAAAATATTTATCAAATCTAGAAATGAACAATGCATATTTATCATATAATCAATATATAAACTTTACAAAAAAAATATCAAAAGACTTCCCAGATATAATAAACACATCATCAATAGGAGAAACATATTTAAAAAATCAAATGCCTTTAATTTCATTTAAATCAAATTCAAAAAGTAAAAAATCAGGAATATTATTTACAGGAATGCATCATGCAAGAGAACCAGTAGCAATGATGATGAATATATATATAATATTATATTTAATTTCTCTTCCAAAAAATTTTAGAACAAATTTCTTAAATAATATAAATTTATATTTTATTCCAATAATAAATATTGATGGTTACAAATATAATTCAGAAGAATATGAAAAATATCATAATTTAGAAAATTGTGAAATAAGAAAAAATAGGAAACCAAATAATAAAATAAAATGTGATAATGATTCATTAGGAATTGATTTAAATAGAAATTATGATTATTATTTTGGAATTGATAATAAAGGATCTTCTGATAATCCATGTGAAGAAGATTATCGTGGTGAAAAACCTTTTTCAGAACCAGAGACTCAAAATATTAAAAATTTTATAGAAAATAATAATGAAGTTAAAATAGTTATTAATTATCATACTTTTGGAAATTTAGTAATAACACCTTTTAATTATTTAAAATCAAAAGATAATATAAATAAATTAAAAGAAAATTATTTTGAATTTTATAAAATTTATAATGAATTTAATAATGAAGCAAATTATCCTAAAGGTTATATTTTTGGTAATGGAGATAAAGCAATTAATTATACTACAAATGGTGATGCTACTGATTGGTTTTTTGGGAAAATGAATAAATTAACTTTTAGTCCTGAATTGGGAAATGGAAATAGAAATAGTGAAAAATTTTATCCTAATAAAAATATTACTTTTGATATTTGTCAAAAAAATTTAGAAAGTGCTTTGTATACTATTCAAAAAAGTCATTTTTTTATTAAAGGAAATATTGAAAAAGGATTTTATGCTTATTGTAATTTTAATAAAAGGAAGTTTACTTATAAAAAAGAATGTAATGAAGAACAAGTTTTGTTATATTTTGTTGTTAATTTTGAAAATAGAGGTTTTGGGGATTATGATAATAAAAATGTAATTGAATTGAAATTAAATTTTACTAATAATAAATTAAGTAAAGTTTATTCTATATGTTTTATTGGTTCAAATAAAGAAAAACAATGTAATGAAAATTCAACTTTTCTTATATTTAAATTAAATGAAAATATTGAAAGTTTGAAAAATAAATCTTTTAATTTTGAATTTATTATTAATAGAAAAGAATTTATGGAAATTATTAATAATAAAAGTGAAATTCAATTATTTAAAATAACTAATAATATTTCTTTTTGTTCAGAAATATTGATAGATAATTCAATAAAAAAATTTAAATGGTTATTTGATTCACCAAAAATTAATATTTTTAATTTAAATTTTACAGAAACTACAATGGAAAATATTTATGAAAAAGAAATAAAAAAAGAATTTAATTTGAAATATCTTTTACTATTAATTAATATATTTATTTTTATAATAATATGTTATATAAAAAGAAAAATAGTAAAAGATATATTTAAAAATTGTATATTTTATATAAAAAATCATATTTTTGTAAAAAGAATTAATGAATTTCCACAAATTGAAATACCTATTCCTCAAAATGACATATCAGAAACTTCAGAAATAAATCAAAAAGATCAAAATATAATTAATACATTATAATATTTTAAAAAGAGTAAATAATATATAAATTATTAAACATTATATATATATATTAACAAATTATATTTAACAAATTTGAAAGTAATATTTTACTCAACAATAAAATTGTAAAAATCAAATATCAATTTTTAATTTTTATAAAATTCTCAATTGAAAAACTAAAAATTGAATTTGGATATTGAGAATTATTTAAAATTTCATTATTATAATATCTTAAATTATAATTTTTCATCATTGGTGATAATGATCTGTTTAATTTTGTTTTATTATTCATTTGTAACTTTTTATCTTTTGAAGTACTTAATGGCCTTTTTATTAAATCAATTTCATTATTTTTTCTAAAAATATCTTTTCCTTTCTCTGATTTTGGAGATAATAAATGAAAATTTTGATTATTATTATTTATTTTAATTGGGACATTATTTGGTTTTTTTATTCTAAAAAAGAATTTGTCTTGACTTATACTGAAATTAATCTTTTGTGATTTTTGTGAATCATAATGAGGAGAAAACAAAGGTAATTTTAATTTATTTATTTTATGATTAAATATATTATTACAACTATTACTTAATATATTTTTTTGTATTGGATAATTATTATTATTATTATTTTTTTCAAAATATGAATCAATTTTTTTTGGTAAATTTAACAAAGATAATTTATTTTGATTCAGTAAATTATTTTTTTGAAAACTTAAATTTGTTTTATTTGGGGATATTTTTAAAAATAAATTTTTTTTATTTTGTTGATTATGCTTTTTATATTTTATATCATTTAAATATGATAAATTTCCTATTATATTGTTAACATTATTATTTTCTTTTTTATTTTCTTTTTTCTTAAATAGATAATATAAATGGTCATTTTTAGTATTATTTAAATTAAGATTTTGATTATTTTTATTTTTATTTTTATTTTTTTTCAAACAACTTTTATGTGGTTTCATTAAAATATGATTTTGAATATCTTCAATATTTTTTTTTAAAAATAAATCATTTTCATTATTTATTAATGTTTTATTTTCTTTTTTATCAACATCTAAAAACTTAACTTTTTGTGGATTACTCTTATTAAATTTTTTATTATTAAAAATTTTAAAACTTTTTTTCTTATAAATAACACTATTAATATAAGTATTCCTCATAATAAATTCTTCATAATCAATTTTATTATTTTCAACTTCCCAAGTTAAAGATTTTTTAATTTTTGAATTAGAACTAATCCTAATTTCAAAATCATTTAATTGTTTAATAAAAAAAGAAGGAATAGTTACATTAATTTTTTTACTTTTAATATATTCAATACATTTATTAACACTCCAATTATATATTTTAATTAAATAAATTATTGCAACAATACAAGCTCGATTTTGACATTTAATTGAAAAAACTAATAAACCTTCTCCATTTTTTTCATTTTTTTCGATAAATTTCATAATATTTATAAAATTTTCATCATTTAAAGTAAATAATTGTTGATTTGAATTTTCTAACCAATTTAATGTTAAATATTTTATTCCTTTTTTCTCAAACTCATTTAAATTCTTATTATTTGTTGCATTTATAATATGAGTTATCTTATATTCTTCTATTATTTCTATATTTGTCCCTGCAGATAAATCACCAATAAAAAAACCTTCTCTTATTTTGACTATTGTAATTATTTCAATTGGTTTTTTCATTTTTTATTAACTATATATTTACTAATAAAATATAATTATAAATTTTTGATTAAAAAATTAAAGAAAAAAATTGTTTATTTTAAAATAATTATATTTAAATATATTTTAATAACATTTATAATCATTATCAAAAAAGTATATCTAATAAAAAAAAACAACAAAAAACTACAAACAAAAAAAAACCACAAACAAAATATAAAAAATAAAAAACCCAAACAAAACCTATTCATCCAAATTAAACCTTTCTCCAATATTATTAACCTCACTAATTTCAGTAGAACTAGTAACAAATTCTTTCTTTCTAAACTGTTGTAAAACAGGAACAATTTCCTTAAATCCTTTATAAATATCATTTCTATTTTTAGCTCCAGTTAAAACAATTTTTCCACTAACAAAAACAAGTAAAACAATTTTAGGATTAACCATATGAAAAATTAACCCAGGAAACATTTCAGGTTCATAAGAACAAAATTTTAAATATTTAGAAGCTAATCCTTCTAATCTAATAGGAAATTTAACATCACAACTTGCAACAATATTTTGAATTTTAAATTTAGAAAATTTAACAGGATAACCTAATTTCATAATAATTTTAGCATATTGTCTAGAAGCAATACGAGAATCTTCTTCACTTCTTGCACCAGTACATACCATTTTACCACTTGCAAATATTAATGCTGTTGTCTTTGGTTGTTTTATTCTCATTATTACTGCTGCAAATCTCTTTGGATTATATTCTGCATTACGTGCTCTTAATGCTATTTCACGTAAGTGAAGAGTACATTCTAAGTCACATGTACTTACTATGTTTTGAAGTTTTGGATAATTTTTTTGAATGTCTATTATATTTTCTGGAAGTGGTATTGTTGGGAAGAGAGAATCATCTTTTGAAAGTGACATTTATTTTTTTCTTTTTTTTTTTTTTTTGGTTTTTTTAATTTTTTTTATTTATTTGAGGTAATTTTTAAAAATTTTTTTTATATGATTTTTAAATATTTTTTTTTAAATCTTTTTTTAATTTTTATTAAATATCAAAACTATTAATAATTATTATTTTTTTTAATTTAGTTACTACCTAATTCTTTAAAATCTCTTTCTAATATTGTAACTCCACTTTTACCTTCTAAATTAGTAATAAATGAATTAACCAAAGAAAATTGAAGGTAATGGAAAACAAACCAAGCAATAATTGCAAAACCAAAGAAATAAATATGTTGTTGTAGATATGATTTGATAATGAAAATAATAAATACAATAACATAACAAACACCAGTTGCAACAAAACCTAAAATAAAAAATCTAGTTGAGCTTCTAAATCTAATAATAGTATTACTAGTATAAGTTAAATAATATTTAAATGAAAGTAAACATAATAAAATTTCAATTACTGAAAATACAAGTGCAACATATCCTGGAGCATTTCCAGCAAAATACATCATTATTATTAATAAAAAGTTAGAGATTATACTAATTAAATAAGATATTAATATTGTAACTTGTAAATTTAAGCAACCTGGATTTTTTCTTCTAGAGGAATCCATAATTAAATATATTATTTATCGATTATTATAATTATTTATATTTTTATTTTAATTAATTATTATATTATATTATTGATAAGATTTGTTTTTTTTATTTGACATTTTTTATTTTACTTTTTGAATAAAAAAAATTGATATATAATCTTTATTTTACATTTTATTTTTTCTAAAAGGTGAATTTACTTTAGCTTTACTTGATTTATCAGCATCAGATTTATGAAAACTATCAAATTGTTCTTTTTTAGAATCAATATAACTTTCACTTTTCATATTAGAAGAATCATCTTCTTCACTTTTTTTATCAGAAGATTCTTCAGATTCATTATCTCCAATTTTATTATCATTATAATTATCATCTTCAATTTCTTGTGCTTTACCATCAAGTTTCCCATTATTAAAAGTTACATTAAATTTCTTATCTTTCATAATTAAAATTCCATTTCCATGTGGTTTTCCATTTTTAAAAGGACCATGAAATATTTTCCCATTTGACCAAGTAAAAATTCCATTACCTTCTTTAATATTATTAAAGTAATCACCTTCATATTTTCCTCCATCAGGCCATTTATAAATTCCCTTTCCATGCATTTTTCCATTTAAAAAAGTACCTTTATATGTTTCTTTATTTGACCATTCATAAAAACCATTTCCTGTTATATTATTATCTTTAAAATCTCCTTCATATGTATCTTTTAATATTTTATAATATAATTTCCCTTTACCATTTTTTTTATCATTTTTAAATTCACCTTCATATATATTTTCTAATGTTTCTTCTTTTCCTTTTCCATCTTTTAAACCTTCTAAAAAATCACCATTGTATACTATTCCTTTTATTGTTTTTTTTATTCCTTTACCTTCTAATCTTTTATTTTTAAAATTACCTTCATAATAATTTCCTTCTTCATCTATTAATTTACCATTTCCTGTAAATTTGTTTTTTTCAAATGTACCATCTAATTTACAACCTTGTTTATTTATTAAAATTCCACGTCCATTTAATTCATTGTTAATATTTACTTCTCCTACATAAAATGAATCTATATCTTCATATTTTAATATTAATAATTTTGTATATAAATTGTTTTCTTTTTTTGAAATATTATTATTTTTTATTGATTGAGTATCAGTAATTAAATTTTTATAAGATTCTTCATTAAATTTTATTCCTAATTGATTTTCCATATTTATTAAATTTGATGTATGATATAAATTATATAAATCTTTTAATTTATTCATTGTTTCTTCTTCTAATGTTATTTTTTCTAAAGGTAAAATATTTTTTCTATAAATAAATCCTCTATAAAATGATTGTATTTTAATTATTAAATTTTTATTTGATTCATAATTATTTATTTTTGGATGATTTACTTTTAATATTTTTTTTGGCCCTTTTAAATGTGAACTAATACCATTTTCACCATTATTAATACTTGAAATATCTTCTCCTATTGAATTTGTTTGTATATTTTTAAATGTTATATATGATTTTAAATCACGAATACTATCTTCTCTTTTATTATTGTGTTTATTTTCTGAAGAAGTTCCTCCATTTTCATTATTATCAAATTTATATTCATTATTATCATTTGAACTACAACAATTCTTACATTTATTCATGTTTAATCCCATAATTTTTTTAAATTTTTTTCATTCTCAAAAAAATAAAATATTTAAATAAATAACAAAAATTTATATTCTTATTAATTTCCTTATATTAATATTTCTTATTTATCATAAACATTTAAAATTTTAATTAACAAACACACAAATAAAAAATATAAATTTCTAAATATAAAATTATAATATAAAAAAAAATGATCAAAAAAAAAAAAATTATTTTATTTTTTTTCATATAATAATAATTATAATAATCAAGATAAAATAATAAAAATAAAATATAAAAACAAAAAATGTTTATCAAAAATTTTGATTTCTTATCTCCAGATATAACATTATATCATTTAGAAAAAGATCAACATTCCTCTTTATTTTCTGGAATAGTATCACTTCTCTTAATACTATTTGGTGGAATTTTAGCAGTAATTTTCTCATTAGATTTAATAGAAAGAAAAAATCCAACAGCATATTATTCAAAAACATGGGAAAAAGACATAGGAATATTTCCAATAGATGATGATAGATTTTTACATTTTATAACAGTATTTTCAGATAGATTTCCATATGAAGATGAATTTGATTCTACTCTTATGACTTTTTTTGGTTTTATGAAATATAATAAATCGATTTTTTTAAATAAAGAAGTTAATAATTATGAACATTGGGTTTATTCACCTTGTGATGAAGATTATTTACAAAAATTTCCTGAATTTAATGATTTTGTTGATTATAATTTTACTAGACTTTGTATTAGTTATTATTATGATAATATTACTAAAAATTATACTCATATTTCAGATAAAAATTTTATTTGGCCTGATATAAGACATGGAATTGAAAATGAAAATACTACATTTTATTCAATTATAATGGCTAATTGTTTTAAAAATGAAGATATAAATATTACTGATTGTTTTGATGGTAATGTTAAATATCAAGGAATGCAAAATTTTATTTTAAATTTTACTTATGCTGAACCTTCTGTTGAATTAAGTAATTATAAAAAACCAATTAAAAATAGATTAAAAACAATTTCTTTTTCACTAACTAAAAGTTTTATTTTTAATGCAAATATAACAATGACTCCTATTAAAATTTATAGTAATAATGGTATTGTTTTTGATTCAGAAAAAATATATACTGGACAAAAATATCTTTCAAAAACTTATTCTTATTCATATGAGACTAATTTAAATTTATATGGTGGAATTTCTATTAAACTTGAAAATGATGAAGAAATATATTTTAGAAATTATAAAAAATTACAAGATATTGCAGGAGGAGTTGATGGTTTTACTGAAATTTTAGTATTATTATTTAAATTTATAAATTTATTTATTTATCATGATTTTCAAGTTGTTTATGATTTTAATAAGATTATTGAAGGTAGAATTACAAAATTAAATAAGAGAATTACAGTTAATCAAAGTAAATATTCTGAATCATTAGATAATGAAAATAAGAAAACTTCAACTAAAATTGTTAATAAAAAAAATATTCCTACAGATCAAATTACAAAAAAAATTCCTAGTTTAGCATTGAATAATTATATTACTAGTAATTTAAATGTTAGTAATTTAAAAAATAATAATAATAATGTTAATGAATCATTACAAAATTTGAAAACTCAGGGAACTGTTTTTGCAAAGTTAACTAAAAATTATAGAAATATAAAGTGGTTGGATTTTTTTATTCATAGAAATTTATGTGGGCAAACTTTAAGTTATATTGATACTATTATAAAAAAAAGATGTAGATTATTAAGTGAGGAAAAGTTATTTAAAATGGATGTTACTATTAAATATTTATGTGAAAATTATGAAAGTGAGAAAAGTAATAATACTCAAGGATTTTTTGCGTTGAAAAAGATTAATTCGGTAATAAATAAAAAAATGTAGAAGATTATTTTCTTTTTATTTTTTTTAGGATTTAAAGTTTTAAATTATTAAATCTTTTTTAAATGATTTATTATTATTATTTATTTTTAAATTATAATACATACACAAAAATATATATTGAATAATTTAATAAAATTAAAAATTTTTTTATTCCATCAAAAGTGATTATTTTTATTATATATTATTTTTTATTATTTAAATTTAAAATATATTTCATTTTTAATTATTATGTCATATGAAAATGATAATACTGAAAAATACTATTATTGTAAAAACTATAATAATATAAACAATAATGGAATTAAATCTGAGTCTGAAATAGTTACTAAATTAATAATAGAGAAAATTATAAGTTTAGTTATTAATGAATATTTTGTCAAAGAAATTTTTAAAAATAACCCTGATTATACATTCAAATATATAAAAAGTATGTTAAACCCTTTAATTAAATTGGATCATATTAATTATGATAATGATAATGATATAGATAATGAAGTTAATGAACCACAAAAAATATCTCTCGATAATTATTTATCAAATTATATTAAAACTATAATGTTAAATAATAAAATAAAGGAAATAATAGAAGATAATAAAATAAAAAGAACGAAAAATAAAAAATTAACAAATAGTTCATTTAAAAAAGTATCAAATAAAAATTTAATAAATTTAAATAAAGAAAATTCACCAATAAAAGATATAATTAAAACTAAAAAAAGTAAACCTAACTTAAGTTTTGAAACACATTCAATAGAAGATATTCCAATAAATATAGAACCAAAAGAAATTAAAACACTACGTTATCAATATGAAAATCAATTAAGAGCAAAAATTGAAAGACAACAAATAAAAGATTTTCAAAAAACAAAACTAGTAAATGTAAAAATAAATCCAAATAAAAAAACAATTCTTCCTATAATAGACTCAGAAAAATTTTCATTTGATTCAAATGGAAAAATAATAAATTTATCATCAAATAATAATTTTAATTTAATAAAAGAATTTCAAGAAATTCCATTAAAAACAAAATTTATAAAATTAAAACCAAAAGAAGATGATTTTTATAATTTTCATCCACCTCCAAAAGATAAAATTCCAGTAGAAAAACAATCAGAAAAAATAAGTCAATTAAATGAAATGATTAAAGAAAGTAAAAAGTTATTAAAAGGAAATAATTATATTAATATAAAAAAAATAATTAAGACTAAAATTGTTCCAGTTAGAGAAGGAGGAAAAGTCATAGTTCCACGTTGTCCACCTTCAGGTGATAATTTTACTTATTTTAATCCTGAAATTGGAGTTTCTATTAAATCAAATAATAGAGAAAAAAATGGAACTTTTAAATATTCAAAATTATATAATAGATATTCTAATATTGAATTTAAAGATATTTTAGAAGAAGTTGTTAATATTAATAAAAATAAAGTAAAAAATGATAGTTTTAATAAAAATTCTTTGGAAAATATTGAAGAAAGTGTAATTAATCATAATTTAGATGATAATACTACTATTTTATCTTCTAATTCTAATATTTCTTCAAATAGGAAAATTAAAAGTTTTGTGCAATCTCAAAATAAGAAAATTTTATTTAGTGATAGAGCTTCATCTTGTAAACACATTATATTAAATAAATCTTTGTTGAATAATTCAAGTTTATTAGATTCTGTTGAAGATTGTAGTAAAAGTTTTGAAAATGGTAAAATTGTTTCTGTGAGAAAATGTGATAGTTCAAAAAATTTATTTATAAATAAATTGATTCATTCAAAATCAAATAAATATCAAAGTGATAAGAAAATGATTAAAAATGAAAATGAAGCTAAATCATTTGATTTAATTGATAAATTTAATAAAAATTTAATTAAAAATAAATATTCATTCAATGAATATAATTATTATAATTATAATAATAATTTATTACCAGAATTAAAAAAACCTCATTTACCAAAATTTACAAAATTAATAAAAAAAAATGGAATTTGGATAAAATCAAATTTGCCAATGAGAATAAATTTTGCAAAAAATAATTCTGCAATTGGATAAATTTAAAAATAATATATTATATAATATATATAAATAATATATAATTATTTAAATAAAATATTACAAAAATACAAAAAATATTATAACTAATAATAAATAATATTAAATGGAAGAAAATAAATCATCAAATGAAAATAATATTGCAATTAAAAAAGATGTAACAAAAATATCATTTGAAGAATATATTAATAATAAAATATCAACTTCAAATGAAAATAATGAAATAAAAAAAGATGAATTATTAAAAGAAGTAGAAGAAAAAGTAGAAAATGAAAACGAAATTAAAGAAAAAATAAATTCTCTTTTTGAAAATAATTCAACAATACAATTAAAAGATTTAAAAGAAAAAATAAAAACTGAAAATATAGAAAAGAAAAAAGAATTAATAGATATTATATCACCTCAAAAAAAAATATCACCTGATTTAGAATTTTTATCTCAAGATTTACCAGAAGATAAAAATAGAGTAAAAATATTATCATCATGTTCATTAACAACAGAATTAATAGAAAATCAAAATTTAGAAAAAAATATGAATGATATTATTTTAGATATTTCAAAAATTGAATCTGTAATAAAACCTGTAAATGAATTTGAAGAAAATAAAAAAGAAAATAATGAAGAAGAAAAAAATAAAAAAGAAAGACCAAAAGAAATTAATAGACCAATCTATAATCCAAATTATAATTCTGAACATTTTACTTTTAAAAATTTATCTGATAATAAAAAATTTTTTGATGATGAATTTAATAATTCAAAAATCTTATTTAAACATAATAATAATCAAAATGTTGTAAATAATAATGATGATTATTTTTTTTCAATTTATAAAACTTATGCAAATAAAAATAAAATAATTAAAACTATTAAAAATTTAAATGACAAAGTAAATAAAGTAGCATCAAAGCCAATAAGTATTAATGGGATTTATGGTAATTTTAAAGGAAATAATGATTTTAATAAATATCAAGTTAAAACAAATATAAATATTTATAAAACTGAAAGAAAAAATAATTCTTTTTTAGAAAAAATTGAAAAGGAAAAGAAATTTTATTTTTTTTTAATTTCATGTAATTTTTATTTTCTTTCTCTTCATTTAATCCAGTTTATTTTAATTATTCTTTTAAATTATCAATATATTCATCTTCAGTTTTTATGTGATTTTTATTCATAGAAATAAGTT